>Ga0247823_10000859_pt1 | contig 25622 bp, 27 predicted proteins | sample 13C_PalmiticAcid_2_FD_192426 | JGI IMG/M metagenome (GOLD analysis project Ga0247823, IMG submission 192426) | Soil microbial communities from agricultural site in Penn Yan, New York, United States - 13C_PalmiticAcid_Day30 | ecosystem: Environmental > Terrestrial > Soil > Agricultural land... | reverse complement strand
TTTCAAGGAATTTATATAAGACTATTTTAGTCCTTTTTAAGTGCAGCGGCCATCTTTGCAGCCGTTTCCGGGGGTGATAGCGTTGTGCGGTATATTTTCAAAGGATTCTCCATGCCCGGCACCGTCAAAGCATACGTCCCGATTTTTACTATCACATTGATTCTAAGCGCTTTTTTGCTGTTTTCGGTGCAGCCGCTGTTTAGCAAGATGATCCTGCCGTTACTGGGCGGCAGCCCGGGCGTGTGGAATACCGCCATGGTGTTCTTTCAGGCCATGCTGCTGGGCGGCTATGCCTATGCCCACCTGACGACCAAATTCCTGAGCGTAAGGGCACAAGCGATGGTGCATATCATCCTGCTGGCCGTGTGCACGATTGTGCTGCCCGTGGCAATTCCTGAGGCGTGGAGCAATCCACCCGCCACGGAAAACCCAATCCCGTGGATGCTGGGTATGATGGCCGTAGCCATCGGTGGGCCATTCTTTGTATTGGCGGGCACAGCACCGATGTTGCAGCGCTGGTTCAGCACCACTGATCACCCGGATGCGCAGAACCCCTACTTCCTGTATGCCGCGAGTAACGCGGGCAGCATGGTGGCCTTGCTGGGTTATCCGATTGTGATTGAGCCGTTACTGGGATTGCAGCAGCAAAGCCAGTTTTGGATGTATGGATACCTGTTACTGATTGCATTGATTGCCGCTGCCGGATTCATGGCGCGCAAGCCTGCGGCGACTATGGCTTATGATCCGCACCTGCCCGCCAACAGCACCGTGCCCACCACGCGTATGCGCTTGCTGTGGCTAATGCTCTCGTTCATCCCCTCCAGCCTGATGCTGGGCGTGACATCGTACATCACCACGGATGTTGCGTCGGCACCATTGCTGTGGGTTCTACCGTTAGCATTATATCTGCTGACATTCATTATCGTGTTTGCGCGCCGTTGTACGTTAACAGTACCCACAGCGTTTAAATGGCAATCATTTGTCATGGTGCTGGTAGCGCTGATGTTTATCCGCGACCCGTTCACGATCAAGGCCATCAGTGTCGGCCTGCATCTGGTCGCATTCTTCCTGTGTGCGCTGACCTGTCATCTGGCTCTGGCACATCGTCGCCCGACGCCGCAATACCTGACCGAGTTTTATCTGATCATGTCGCTGGGTGGCGTGCTGGGTGGAATCTTCAACAGCCTGATTGCGCCGTTCCTGTTTGTCATTCCGTTGGAATATTCATTGATACTGTGCCTGAGCGTGGCAGCCCCGTTTATCACGCGGGATATCCCCTTTAGCATCAAGAGCATGCTGATCGGTAAGAAGATCATCTTCGTTGCCGTTGTCGCCGCACTGGGGGCCTTGGTCAACCAGCGTGATGCATCATTAGCGGTCATCGTTATGGTCGTCGTAGGTTATGCGCTGATCACACTGCGCAAGAACCCGCCGTCATTTGTTGTGGCATTGCTGGCGGTCATTGCCATTGACCCCGGGTTCTCGTGGGGTGGTTTGCCATACACCCTGCATATCGAGCGTAACTTCTTTGGCGTCATCCGCGTTGCCAATTCCGAAGAAGGCGGCATGCGCCAGTTCCTGCACGGCACCACCCTGCACGGCACACAGGCACTGGTCGAACAATACCGCCTGTCACCCATCAGCTATTACGCCGCCAGCAGCCCGGGCGGGCAAGTCTTTGGCATGCTGTCTATGTTGCGCGGACAGGAACCGCAGAAAGTTGCGATTGTCGGTTTGGGTCTTGGCAGTACAGCATGCTTTGCCCAACCGGGCCGCGACTTTGATTTCTATGAGATTGACCCCGCCGTTAAACGACTGGCCGAGAACAAGACACTGTTTACGTATCTGTCCGATTGCGGCAGCCCGTATAACGTCATTATCGGTGATGGGCGCCTGCGCATCGCCGACGCCCCTGATCATTCCTATGACATGATCTTTCTGGATGCCTTTAGTTCAGACAGCATTCCCGTCCACCTGCTGACGCGTGAGGCATTCCAGCTTTACTTCCAGAAGCTGAAACCCGAAGGCTTGATCGTCGTTCATATCTCCAACAGATTCCTTGACCTGATGCCGCTGGTGAATGCGTTGGCGCAAGATGCCGGTGCTCAGGTACGCTTTAACAGCAACCCGCAATCTTTCATGGCGCCGCCGGACATTTACATTCAGCCGTCCATTTTCGGTATCATGACCAAAGGCTCTGAGATGACCAAAGTTATCGATGAGAAATTTGTGCAGTGGCGAACATACAAAGGCCCCGAGATAAAGCCATGGACCGATGACTACGCCAACATTTTCTATCTGATGTGGCTAAAAATGATAAATCCACGTGGTGGTGTGCCACAATAAAACACCACTGAAACATATTTAAATCATTTGTTAACCATTCCATGACCACAATCAGCATATAATTATTTCACAAGGCAGCGAGAACAGGTGATTCTCCGCCTTTTATGCGAGGATAAAGACATGGGGATTAGGGACTTATTTGGTGGTAAAGGTGCAGCGCCGGAGATTCTTCCTACTCAAGAGGAAATGGATCTGGCTCCGTTCATCGCAGCAGCACGCGGGATCGTATCCCCGACAGAAGCCCAAAGAGCGAACAACGTGCAGGCAGTTTGTGATGAACTGACACACTCACGTTATGTACGCGCCACATATATGGGCATGTAACAAAGTTTAGGATTCAGAGAGAGAATCGAAAAAGGCACCCTGCCATGCAGTGGTGCCTTTTTAGTTATTTGGTGGCCGTGAAGCGAATGGCCGGGTTTTTGTCCTGCGCATCGTTCAAGTGCCAGGCATTACGGGCCAGAAACACCGGATCACCGTCATGGTCATTGGCAATCGAGCTTTGATTGGAATCAATGAACGCCTTTAACTTGGCTGGCTCATCCGAGGTAATCCATCGGGCTGTATAAAGCGCGGTCTGCTCGAATTTTACCGGGATATTGTATTCGGTGCGGATACGGTCAGTCAGAACCTCAAACTGCAGGGCACCCACAACGCCGACGATCCAGCTGGAATCAATATTCGGCTTAAAGATACGGGCAACGCCTTCTTCGGCCAGTTGCTCCAGTGCGGCGCTCAGATGCTTGGCCTTCATCGGGTCATCGGCGCGGGCACGCTGCATCATTTCCGGGGCAAAGCTCGGGATACCGACTACTTGCAATTCTTCACCTTCAGAGAAGGTATCACCGATACGAATGCCGCCATGGTTCGGGATGCCGATAATATCGCCCGGCCACGCTTCCTCGACCGTTTCACGGTCCTGCGCCAGGAACATCAGCGGATTGTGGATCATCATCTGCTTGCCCTGACGGACGTGCAGCAGCTTCATGCCCTTTTTGAACTGGCCGGAGCAGATACGCGCGAACGCAATGCGGTCGCGGTGTTTGGGGTCCATGTTCGCCTGAATTTTGAAAACGAAGGCCGTGACCTTGCTTTCATCGGCTTTGACTTCACGTTGCGCAGTTTTTTGCGCGCGCGGTGTCGGCGCATATTGGCCAATCCCCTGCAGCAGTTCACGCACACCGAAGTTGTTCACGGCAGAACCGAAGAAGATCGGTGTCAGGTGACCTTCCAGATATGACTGGATATCGAACGGCTTGCACAGGCCACGCACCATGGCGACTTCTTCACGAAGCTGGGCCACCTGTGTGGCAGGCAGCAATTCATCCAGCTTGGGATCATCGAGGCCGGTGCAGGTAATGCTCTCGGTCAGGACATCGCCCTTGCCGCGATCAAACAGCACCAGCGTGTCATTCATCAGATTATAGCAGCCCTTGAAGTCACGGCCATTACCGATAGGCCATGTGGCCGGTGTGACATCAAGCGCGAGGCGTTGCTCGATTTCATCCATCAAGTCGAACGGGTCTTGGCTATCACGGTCCATCTTGTTGACGAAGGTGATGATGGGCACATCGCGCATACGGCAAACTTCGAACAGCTTTAAAGTCTGCGGTTCGATACCCTTGGCCGCGTCCAGCACCATGACGGCGCTATCAACAGCAGTCAGCGTACGGTAAGTGTCTTCAGAGAAATCTTCGTGGCCCGGTGTATCGAGCAGATTGAATGTCACGCCCGCGTGATCAAAGGTCATGACCGAGGATGCAACCGAAATGCCGCGCTCCTGCTCCACCTTCATCCAGTCGGAACGCGCGCGGCGGCGGTCGCCCTTGGCCTTGACCATACCGGCCAGCTGAATAGCACCCCCGAACAGCAGCAGCTTTTCGGTCAGGGTGGTTTTACCAGCATCCGGGTGGGCGATGATGGCAAAGGTCCGGCGTTTTTCGATGTTTTCTTTCAGGGCGCTCATGGCGAGATTGGTAGCAAATCCTTAGGCTAAATTCAAACCTATATCCCGGGATCCTACCATTTTAACCTTGGCATGGGAACCTCTGCACTCCACAGCGCGAATAGTGCTCTCATTCTGCCAGAATATGGGGCCTTTATCCTGATAATCAGAGGTCAGGTCGGTGACGATATGGCTGTCGAACCCGAGTATGGCGGCATTGGCCGCTGTCGAGAATACGCATTGCGAGGACAGAAAGCCGGAGAAATAGAGTTTCTCAATATGCCGGTTTTTCAGGAAATCCTCGAGGTTAGTGCCCGCAAACCCATTGGGGTCTTGCTTGGTCACAACGAAGTCACTGTGGGACGGATAGTATGTAGGCTTATAACTGCCCGTCAGGCTGTTAAACATCTCGGCGATGATACCGGGTCTGGCTAGTGTTACGGGACGGCCCTCATCCTTGCGGGTCATATAAACCCATATGATGGGCATGGTGTCGCGCAATGAACGTGCGGCGGCATTAATGCGCTTGCCTGTCAGCGGATTGTTATCCGTCCATGTCTTTTGAACATCAATAATGACAAAGGCAGATGACATGATGACGCTACCCCTGACCGCCTGATGCGTATGTCAGGAAAGCCTTTTCGACGTCGGCGGCGGAATTGAAACGGCGGCCCTCGCTCAGGACGCGCTGCACAGCCATTTCAAGCACGTATTTATAACCATCGACAGTTTGGTCACCCGCACGCGCGACCATGGCCATCATGGCCTTGCGCGCATCGGCGTATGTCACCTGCGGGCGTTGATCGGCGGGCATATTGCTGTGCTGGATAAACATGACGCGGTCATCATGTACGATCTTTACCGCCTGATCGAAACGGTTGGCAAAGTCGTGATTGTCGCGGGAGAGTTCTTCGAGGGCACGTTCGCGGCGGTCCTCGGCGTTTTCCACCTTGGTGACTTCGATTACGCGCTCTTCTGCTTCGGCGGCAGGCTTCTTTTGGCCAAATGACATCATGGAACCCCTTCCAATGTTTCAAGGAAGGTATCATCCATTTTGTGATTATGTCAATAATTAGAAAATCTTGCCTTCGAAGGGGTTCTGGCCCTCACGGTCCTCGATTTCGATGGCCCAAACGTCCGGATCGCGGTCAACGGCACGCCGCAAATACTCATCGACCTCAGGCTCAGACACTTTTTCGCCCTTCATAAGCTTCATCCAGCCCAGCTCACCATCAAGATTGCGCTGCTGCTGGAGCAACAAGCATCCCTGCCCCAGCGTATTGATTTTCAGCAATACGGTGCCGGTGGCATAAGCGCCCTTGTTCAAGATGTAACAGGATTTGCCGTCGGACTGCAGTTTACGCAGATGCGCATCCACCCAGACGGCGGTGGGAATACGGTCGTCATCAGACATCAGGAAGATTTCTTGATCTTGCGGCCATACAGCTCGAGCTTGCACTCGACCAGATCATAGCCAAGGCTATTGGCGATAGCCTTTTTCATCTCTTCGATTTCCTGGTTCTGGAACTCGATAACTTCGCCGCTTTCCACATCAATCAGGTGATGGTGGTGATCGGTGTTCATATCATAGCGCGAGAATTTCTCGTTGAAGTCGCGGCGGATAACCAGCTGCAACTCATCCAGCAAGTTCAGCGTGCGGTAAACCGTCGCCATGCTGATGGTCGGGTCGATAGATTTGGCGCGCTCGTAAACGGCCTCGACCGACGGATGATCTTCCGCGTCATCAAGGACCTTCAGGATGATTTTACGTTGGCCCGTCATTTTCAGGCCTGCTTCAGCGCAGCGCTGTTCGAGATTCATGGTTTTAACCTCAGGTAGAGAATATAGCCTAAGCTAAACTGAGCGAGACCGTTCGGCAAGTGCCAGTAGCGGATCCCTTGATTCAGTTGGCTTTTTAGGGACGTTCAGGCGTTCTTCCGGGAATTCCACGGTTACCGTTGTGCCCTTGCCGTATTCCGACTCCAGAGACAATGAACCACCATGCAACTCTGTCATCGCCTTGGCCAGCGGCAAGCCAAGACCCGTACCACCACGGGAATCCGACGGTTTGCTGACCTGGCCAAACGGCTCAAGCGCTTCGGCGATACGATCTTTCGGGATGCCGACGCCCTCGTCTGAAACGACGATGTGTAGTGTTTTGTATTTGGTCATGTGAGAACGAATGGTGATGGTGCCGCCCTCATTCGAATATTTTACTGCGTTACCGACCAGATTGATCAGGATCTGACGCACGAGACGCGGATCAGCGAACAGCGGCGGCAAATTCGGGTCGATATCTTCGACAATCTTCAAGCCCGCGCTGAAGGCACGTGATGCCATCATACGTGACACGGCGCTGACCATCTGGCTGACATCGAACAATTCTTCGTCGAGCTGCGCACGGCCTGCCTCGATCTTCGACATATCGAGAACTTCGTTGATGATCTCGAGCAAGTGACGCGCGCTCAGGTGAATGTCACCGAGATACTCTTTGTAGCGATCATTCGCCAATGCGCCGAAGGTTTCCTTGATCATCATTTCAGAGAAGCCGATGATTGCGTTCAGCGGCGTACGAAGTTCGTGCGACATGTTGGCAAGGAATGTTGATTTGGCTTGGTTAGCCGTGTCAGCCTGTTCCTTGGCCAGACGCAGTGTAATTTCCATCTGCTTACGCAGGGTAATATCCATGATGGTTGTCACCTGAAACCGGCGACCATTGCTGAGTTCAAGTGCAGCTGTTGTAAACAGGGCGTTGGCAATGTTGCCATCCTTACGCGCCATTTTCATTTCACCGGAGCTACGAACGCCCGCATTCATGAAATCATCATGGTTGGCGCGCGCTTGTTCACGTTCTTCCGGCACCAGCAATTGCGAGAATTCCTGACCGATCAGGTCATCACGTTCCCAGCCATAGATACGTACGAAACTATCGTTCACGCGCACGATGCGCTGGTTCTGATCGGTAACAACGATACCTACTTCGCTGACATCAAAAACGGATGTCAAAAGCGAGATCGCATCATCACGTTCACGTTGCAGACTTTGTGAGTCCCCTGCCGCTGGCAGCGCCAACACATCAACGATGGATACTTTGCCGTCCAGATTGACGACAGGATTAATATAGAAATTTCCAAGCTTGGGTACGCTACCACTGGCCGCCGGGGCCTTGGCCGTTACCGGGCGTTTCTGACGCACAGCGGCATCCAGAGATTCCATGAAGTAACGTGCGTCTGCAGAAGACAGTAATTCAGCAAGCTGGTGACCGATGACATCTTCGCGGGTCTTACCGAAATAGCTCAGCGCTTTGTGGTTAGCATCAGCAATGACAAAGCTGTTGCGCGACTGCACTTCGATCATAAAGCGCGGCACAGGCATCATTTCGAAAAGCTGCTGATGGTCTATTTCAGCGCTATGTGTCCCGGTGTCGTTGGTCACTATCTTTTCACGTTGTAGAAGCAACAAAGGTCCTATCTTATAGAATAAAGAAAATTCTTTATAAATCGGTAACTTACGCGATTTTCCTTAACTAAGGATCTGCAGGCAAAAATGATGGCTACCCATCCCGCGGCTCAAACCAAGGGATAGTAGGTTGCATTTATTAACAAAAGCTTAATAAGGCCTAGTGCTTGGTACCGAACAGACGGTCGCCCGCATCACCCAGACCCGGCACGATATACTTGTTATCGTCCAGATGGCTGTCCAGTGAAGCCACGTAGATTTTGACCTGCGGGTACGCGTCGTGAACGACTTTCACACCTTCAGGTGCTGCAACCAGAGCCAAGAAACGGATCAATTCCGGTTTTGCCCCTTGCGCCACCATCACATCAATCGCGTGCTTGGCAGAGTTACCTGTGGCCAGCATCGGATCAACCAAAATGAACTGACGTCCTTCGGTATCAGGCAGCTTCACCAGATATTCAACCGGCATGTGTGTTTTGGGATCACGGTAAACGCCGATATGGCCGATACGTGCCGCCGGCATCAATTCTTCCAAACCTTCGGACATACCCAGACCTGCGCGCAGCACAGGCACAATCACGGGCTTCTTCCCCTGAATGGTCGGCGCATCCATGTCACACAGTGGTGTTGTAATTTTGTGTGTGGTCATCGGCAATGCACGTGTCAGTTCATAACCCATCAGCAGGGAGATTTCTTTCAGCAGCAGTTTGAACTGTGCCTTGTTGCAGGTGGTTTCGCGCATCAGGCTCAGCTTGTGAAGGATCAGAGGGTGATCGGCTACAAACAGGTTCGGGAATTTCGGGTCTTCTTTCATAATCTGCCTCCGTGCGCGTCTTATTCTGGCGGCACAGTGGACAAAATCGGCGGGAGAGTCAACCGCCCCTAAAACCTTAAGATTGAGCCTTAATCCACGTCCTGAACATAGCGGCTGAGCGGGCTTTGCTCGAAATATTCGAGTGTTGTACTACCGGGGGCTTCGGTATTGAATTTGACCAGATCATTACGCATGTTGGTCATCAGGTCGTCCAGAGAATCCCCGGGTAACGGCTCGGCCACGCAACTGGACATGGTCAACACGAAGGGACGGCCCTTCTCATCCTGAATGGTGATGTTTTCTTCCTCAAGGAAACGGCGCAGGCGATTTGTCGCCGCTGTACCGCCCGCGATATCAGAATGCTTGAGGCACATGATAAATTCGCCATCACCAGAACGATAAGCATCATCAAACGAACGAATACATTTTTTGATCAGGCGCGCGACAGCGGCAATGATCTCGCGGTGACGGTCTTCTGAAACCAGTGAAATGATCTGATCGTAATTATCAATCTTGGCCAGCGCGAGACAGAACGGTTTACCACGACGTGCACGGCGTTCCATTTCGCGTTCAAGATCGATTGTCATCGCCTTTTTACTGCGTAGTCCCGTGCCCACATCAAGGCCTGTGTCGGCCTGTACGGCATCATGCTCAAGACGGCGCAGTTGATAAACAAGGTCGTCATACAGGTTGACGAATTCATCATACATTTTGAAATCAGGACGTGCGCCCGATGTTTTGGCATCGTGTATCAGGTCGCTGGCTACTTCATATAGTTCAATCTGTAGCTTGCTGAGTTTTTCAATTGTTGCCTTACCCACGAAATCATCATGAGACGCCTCATTCAGCCAGCGGGCAAAAGTTTGTGGCGGATCAAATGGGTCACCCGCTCGCTCGGGGTAAAAGACGGCGCGCAGAACACGGCTATACCATTCTGCGTGTTCATCCACGATGGGGGCCAAAGCCTTTAGTTTGCTGTCGATCTCATAAGAAAGTGCCATGAGGAGCTGCCTTTTAGAATCAATTCGGCTCTCATAATAACATAGAGCCAAATCCTGCAAAAAAAGTTAACGCATTGAATACGTTAAGAGTTCCCAAATGGCGGATTTCTGCCCTATTCCGGCAGCCACTCCTTTTGCAGGGCATCAAGAGTTCCGGCACGGATAGCGGCACGGACCTCACGCATCAGGCGAGTCATGACAGCTACGTTATGCTGCGCCACGATCTGGAGCGCCAGCATTTCCTGTACCTTAAACAGGTGATGCAAATACGCCTTGGAATAATTGGTTGAGCAATCAATGCCCATGCTTTCGTCCAATGGCGTCGGATCATCACGGTATTTGGCATTACGCAGATTGATGCGTTCTTCCGGGTTACCGCGCATCAGCGCCCATCCATGGCGGGCAATACGGGTTGGTGACACACAATCGAATGTATCAATACCCATACGCACACAGGTGAAAACGTCGATGATCTTGCCGATACCCAGCAAGTGCACCGGGCGATCCGGGTGAATGAGTTGTGAGTGCAGTTCGACAATCTCGTGGAATTGTTCCTGCGAACCACCGAGTGAACCGCCGATAGCCGTACCAAAGAAGGCGCGGTCGCGCGTCCATTCACAGCTTTCCTTACGCAGGTCGAGATAAACGCCACCCTGCACGATACCATACAGTGCCTGACGTCCATCATGCGTGCGGTCAAATTCAGCCAGCGAACGATCACCCCAACGGTGTGAACGGTGCATGGATTTTTCGGTGTAGTCGCGGTCGTTGTGGAACGCGGTGCATTCATCCAGCTGATAGATCAAATCAGCGCCAAGCTGACGTTGAATCTGGATTGAGCTTTCCGGCGTCAAGGTGAGTTCACGGCCATCGAAGTAGGAACGGAATTTTGCGCCCTCTTCCGTGATTTTCAGCAAACTCTTTTCACGATTTTTGCCACGACCTTTGATTTCATCAGCGACAGAACCATGGCCCATCGAGAAAATCTGGAAACCGCCGGAGTCGGTCATCATCGGCCCGTCCCAACGGTTGAATTGATGCAGGCCACCCATTTTCTCAACCAGATCAGCGCCCGGCTGAATCATCAGGTGATATGTATTGCCGAGAATGATATCGGCCTGCGCTTCACGCATTTGCGGCATGGAGAGATTCTTCATTGCCCCCTTGGTGCCGCAGAAAATATAGTTGGGTGTTTCAATCGTACCGTGCGGTGTTTTCAGCTTGCCGATACGCGCCTTTGTTTTCGGATCGCGATATTCGATATCGAATGCGAAGTTGTCGTACTTCACCGATGAAGGCGGCGTGACAATAATCGGCGCGTTTTTATTACGGCGTGATTTCTTTTTCTTTGGCGCTTCGTTAGGCGTTGCAGGCAGTGGCTGATTCATCTCTCTATACCCTCATAAACAAAATGCGCGGCAATTGGCCGCGCACTTGTTGACGTTCAATGAACGCTAATTACTTCGCAGCGGCTTTCTTGGCAGCTACTTTTTTCGCCAGACGTGCAGACACGTTTGGTTTTTTCACGTGTGGCTTTTTCGGAGCCGGCTTTTGCGGCGCTTCTTTACCATCAGCAGCCAGTTTCTTCTCGATCTGCGCCTTTACGCGGGCCAGTTTCGGGTCGAGTTTGGTTTTTGCTGTGCTTGTCAGCCAGATGTCCAGACCACCTTTGTGCTCAATGGTGCGAAGACCGTTTGGACCTACACGGATACGGACAGACTTGCCCAGCACTTCGCTGTAGATACCTTGATCGCTCACGCTCACATTGAACTTGCGGCGGGTTTTGTTCTGGGCGTGGGAAACATTGTTTCCTGACATTTGTGTTTTGCCCGTAACCATGCAGCGGCGGCTCATCTCATTAATCCTTATTAGAGTAGTGTTTATTTGATTCCGGGTCGGAAATTAGGGGTTTAGCCCTCGAAAGTCAAGCAATTTAAAGCCATAAAACAGGCCCTAAAACAGCTTTCCACCCCAGAAAAGCGCCCCCATAAGGCTGGCCAGGAACAACATATGGGCAATCAGGCTCATATATAGGGCCCGGCGCAAATGGCCGTTTTCCAGCTGTGCCGTGGCATTATCGGGGCCAACCCAGTCTCGTGGCAGGCTGCTGCCGTCCAAATCGGTGGCCGGACCGCCCAGGGAAACATTCAGGGCAAAGGCCAACGCCGTCACCGGAGAGCCTCCCTGCTCGTACTTTGCATGGCCTTTGCCCGGGCCCAAAGCCCGCAAGGCGCGGGTCATACCGCCAGTCGGGGTAAACAGGCCGGACACGGCCAGCAACGCGCCCGCCAGGCCACCCGGAATAACGCCCATTAGCTTTTCTAAAATCAGCGGTATGGTGCCGAACCCCTTGGTAAAGCCGTCCTTGCCGAACCGCCAGCCAAAGGCCGCGAGGCACGTATATATATAAGCACCGGGCAGACCAGCCAGCAGATACCAGAAAACCGGCCCCACAACACCCTTATCAAAGGCGCGGGCGGCAAAAGACATCCCTGCCCGCGTCACACCGAAAACATCACTATTGGAAAGATCAGTGCGGGTAGAAAGAGAAAGCGATGACAAGGCCTTCTGGCTGGTTTTGTTATCCTTACGCGCAAAATAAAGCTGCAGTAGGGCAAACCACACTGTGCCCACCGTCATGGTGACCGAGAGCAGCAACACCTCGGTAAAGCCCTTGTAAGGATATTCGAACGCCAGCTTTGATGCGGCCTCACCTATAATAAAGAAGAACGCCAGCGCCACCACCAGCACGATGAAGCCGCGGAACATAAGGTCTGCCGCTTTGCGCTGTGGGCGATCAAGGCGCGCGCCAATACCACCGAATATACCGTTCACCATCTTCCACAGGAACGGATTGGTATTGTGATACAGAGGCCCCGTAACCATGCCAACCAGTGCACACAGGAAAATAGCCGCCATCGCCGTATACACCCGCTCAGGGTCGTACATGGTGGCGGGTATCGAAAGCAGATAGCTTTTTACGGCATCTAAGTTCATTTATTCTGCACACTAATCCCCATAGTCACTACGAACATCAGCAACACCTTCATTATCGGGGTTATAATAACCATCACTGCTCTGGCCTGTCATAACTTCCTCGATTCTCTCAAAGTCGATGATACTGGGCCACAACACTACGTAATCAGGAGAATATGGGGCCTCATCAGATGATGGACTTAAGGAAGCGGGAACAGGCCCTCCTAATATAGCCCAGCAAAGAAGTGCCAGAAAAAGAACGATAAACCAAAGACCTCTAATATTAATAACGGTAACCATGACGCCTCTTAAATAACAAAAAACCATTCAATATGAGTATGTTAAGCCCCACAAGATTACCAGAACATCCCTCTTTACGAGATATACACAGTATCTTGCTAATATATCCCTATGCTGCACTGCAAGGAACCGGGGCGCGGTGTATATTATTGGGGAATCGTACGACTAAAGGGAGTAACGACTTTGCTGTATCACTTTTTTGACCTGCAACACGCTTTGCTGACGCCTGCACGTATCAGTGCCGAGCTTATGCGCACAGCATATCAAAATCCCCTCAACCCCATTTCCTACACACAGGCCGGACGTTCGATGGCCGCCGGTGCCGAAATTTTCGAGCGCGTTACACGCCGCTTTGGCAAGCCAACCTTTGAGCTGCCGACAACCATCATTGATGGCAAGACTATCGATGTTGAAGAACAGATCGTCGTTGAGAAGCCCTTCGCAAATTTGATTCATTTTCGCCGCAAGGTAAAACGCAAAGACCCCAAAGTGCTGATCGTGGCGCCCATGTCAGGCCACTATGCCACCCTGCTGCGTGGTACGGTGCAGGCCCTGCTGCCGCACCATGATGTTTACATCACTGATTGGCATGATGCGCGTCAGGTGCCGATGTCCGCCGGACGCTTTAACCTTGATGATTACATCGCCTATGTACGCGACTTCCTGAGCCTTCTGGGTTCGGATGTACACGTGATCGCCGTTTGCCAACCTGCTGTTCCGGTGTTTGCCGCGACAGCATTGATGGAAGCCGATGAAGACCCGAACCACCCCCTTAGTATTACACTGATGGGTGGCCCGATTGATGCGCGCATATCGCCGACCAAAGTGAATGAAATGGCGGAACGTAACCCCGGTCACTGGCTGGCGCAAACCGTTGTAACAGATGTGCCATTCTATTATCCCGGTGCCTTCCGCAAGGTTTATCCCGGCTTTATCCAGCTCAGCAGCTTTATGAGTATGAATCTCGACCGCCATGTCGGATCACATATGAAATTCTTCCAGCATCTGGTGGAAGGTGACGGTGAGTCCGCCGAGACACACCGCAAGTTCTATGATGAATATCTCTCCGTGATGGATATTCCGGGTGAATTTTATCTACAAACCGTCGACGTTGTGTTCCAGCGTTATCTGATGCCACAGGGCAAGATGGTCTGGAAGAACCCGGTCAATGAACAGACATTCCCTGTCGATGGCAAAGCCGTTACACGCACAGCGATTTTGACTGTCGAAGGCGAGTTGGATGATATTTCAGCGAATGGCCAAACCACCGCCGTGCACGACATGGTCAGCAATCTGGCGCCGGAGAAACAATTCCACCACTTCCAGGAAAAGACCGGTCACTATGGTATCTTCAACGGTCGCAAATGGCGCGAAGAAATCATGCCGCGTATCCGCCACTTCATCCGTGAATTCGATCAGGATGCCGATCCGATCCCGGCCGCAGACCTTGCGGGCATTCCGGATAAAGCCCCTGAACAATGGAACAAGGCCGAGCACGGTATTGATGCCGTCAATAAACGCCGTGGGTCCAGCGCTCCGCGCACAAAGAAAGAAATGGAAGCAGCGGAGTAATCTTCACCCGCCGTTTCTTCAAAACCCCGCTGCGGCGGGGTTTTTTATCACCTGAGACCTTCCACATTCCCGCTGCGGCGCAGCACATTAGTTTGTAGGAGCTGCGCAACTTTCCGCATAAAATTTGCCCCAACGGATAACAAAAAATACTTTCAGGGAATGTGGCGCATGCTTTACGAATGGCATGATATTTACAGTAAATCGATAAGGCTGTCTTTTCAGACGGCTGCGAATACCCTGTCCTTCAGCGGCAGCTTAATGTCCGCCTTTAAACTGGCGGGTACGCCCCCCGGCTATAATGAATTTGCCGATAGCCTCCTGCGATCCGCTCATGAAATGAACGAGCTGTCTAATGACCAACCATCACCGGGATTTGCCCTGTGGTCTACGCGTATCAACGGTCAGCGCCTCGTCGTAAACGAAGAAGTCCTGATCGACAGACCATTTGGCCAACTGCTGCATTTCAAATGCGAAACTGGCGATAGACCCCGCAATGTCCCTAAAATTCTGATCGTGGCGCCCATCTCAGGCCATAAGGCATCTATCCTGCGTGACACGGTTCGTGAACTGCTTCCGGATAGCGATGTGTATGTCACCCAGTGGAAAGATGCCCGTGAAGTCCCTGTCAGCAAAGGGAATTTCACATTCGAAGATTACATGCACTATGTGCAGGATTTTATCCAGGAAATTGGACCTGACACCCACCTGATCGGCATCAGCCAATCAACCGTGCCCGTCCTGGCCGTAACATCCCTGCTCGCCGCTCGCAAAGATCCCTGCCAGCCTATGTCCATGACATTAATGTGCGGCCCGATTGATCCCCGTATTAATGAAACCGAAGTATCACGCCTGACACGTCAGCGCGGTATGAACTGGATAAAGAACAATTTGGTAACACAAGTGCCGAGTAACTATGCCGGACGTGGGCGTGATGTGTTCCCGGGCTTCCTGCAGAGCCTAGGTCTTTCAGTAGCCGCACCTGGTAACAGTGACCCCATGACGCTGGCGAAGAAAGTTTTCGGCGGCCAAGGTGAAAAGCTGGATGCCGATGCACCCTATTATCTTGATGTCATTCGTCAGTACTTCATCGAGCATAGTCTGCCGCGTGGACTGATGACGTGGAAGAATGAGAGGGTTGATCCATCAAAGATCAAACACACGGCATTGTTCACTGTGGAAGGTTCTGCGGATAACATCACAGCACCCGGACAAACATCTGTCGCGCACAAGCTTTGCAGTCAGATTCCGGGCAACCTGCGTAGGCACCATCTGGAAGTCGGCGCGGGTCACTATGACCTCTTCTCCGGTAAGCACTGGGACAACAAAATATCCAGTGAAATCAAAGACTTCATCAGAAAGGTTGCAGCTACCCGTGGGATTTCCTATGATCCGCCCCAAGCTGAAACATCCGTAAAAATGCAAAGAATCGACGGGATGAAGCCTGCACTGGTTGCCTAGAATTTTTCTTCTAAATTCATTTTGCAGCTATCCACAGGCCAACCCCTTGTATTCGCTGCAAAGCAGCACGGAAACCCGCAGAAATCCTAGGGTTTTCTCGCATTTTACATGTTGATCAGTCATACTAAATATATAGGGAAAGCACAGGTCCGAAGCATGTCAGACAAACTGAGCCACATCAGTCCGCATCTTCGTCTGCAGGTCAGTAAACGGGCCCGCAGGATGGCTTTGCGCCTGGATACCAAGGAACGTGTGGTTTATCTGGTTGTCCCTGCCCGCGCCGATATGACGACGGCCAAAAATTTTGCGAAAGAATATAAGCATTGGATCCAGCAGAAGATTGACGAGCTGCCGGACCCTGTTCCATTCCATGACGGTACAATAATACCACTGTTTGGACGTAACGTTGAAATCCGGGTGAATTATGATTCTGGTTTAAAAAGAACCACTATCGAATTGAAACCACGTATTCTTTTAGTGAACACGAACAAACGGGATCAAAAAGAAGTCAGTGACCGCATTATGCGCTTCCTGAAGAAGGAAGCGTCACGGGTTATCCGTGCCCTCGCAGTTGAAAAGGCCGCCCGTATCGGCAAAACCATTACCAATGTGTCCGTCCGTGATACGCGTTCCCGCTGGGGCAGCTGCGCCGAGGATGGCAACCTGTCTTTCTCATGGCGTTTAATCTTCGCCCCTTGGGAATCCCTGGACTATGTCGTGGCCCACGAAGTCGCCCACCTTGTTCATATGAATCATGGCAAGGCGTTCTGGAACCTGTGCGCAAAATTGTCGACAGCGTACGAGGAAGGCCGCGACTGGATGCGTGATAATGGTCACGATCTGATGAGCTACGGCCACTAAACCCCTGAATTTCATTCAAAGTCATGAGTTATCCACACGGGTCACTGTGTGGATCAGATGACACACATCTGACACACACATCACGCCTTAATCATATGATATAAAATGAAAAATCATGAAGTCACGTTCGGTTCATGGCGTATCCAGAGACCTAAAACCCTGAACCATGAATGAAATCGAGCGCGCCCTGCAGGATAAACTGGGCGGCCAGCTTATCAACGTTCTGTTTGCGTTTTGTTCTGGACATATCCACATCCTCGATCAGGAACTTATTCACAGAGACTGTGGATAACCTTTCGTCCCAGAGTGCGATCCAGGGGTCCTGCCCGAAGACTTCCGGGTGGTTTGCCATCTCGCGCCCGAAGTCCTTGATCGAGTCACAGCGTGGACCCTCGGTCCCGTCCATGTTAACCGGGTAGCCCAGAACGTATCCGCCTATCCGATAATCGGTGATGATCTTTTTAAGCTCGAGGATGTCTTTCGTAAATTTTGTACGCTCGACCAGCTTCAGCGGCGTGGCGATGCTGTGACCGGAATCTGACAATGCGACACCTATCGTGCGCTCACCGATATCCAGCCCCAAAAGTCGGACATTATGAGGACATGAATCAATGATATCTCTGAGTAATCCGAGGGTCATGTTGCGCTTGCTCGCCAAGGTGCTGCGGTGTAGAAAGTACATGGAAATTACAGAGGAATAACAAGCATGTCCATTGATAAGGAAACCGTGCGCAAGGTCGCAGGTCTCGCCCGTCTGAAACTGAATGAAGAGGAACTGGAGCGGTTCACCCCGCAGGTTGCCGGAATCATGAAATGGGTCGAGATGCTGGGCGAAGTGAATACCGACAAAGTGGCCCCGCTGGCCAATGTTGTTAATTCCGAACTGAAGCTGCGCCCGGACGGCATTACCGATGGCGGTTACCAAAAAGAGATTCTGGCAAACGCACCGGAGAGCATGGAAGGCTTCTTCGTCGTCCCGAAAGTGGTGGAGTAAGAACTATGACCGAACTAACCAATCAAACCATTGCGCAAGCGCTTGAAGGCCTGAAGAAGAAAGAATTCTCGGCGACCGAGCTGACACAGGCGCACATCAAGGTGATGGAAGATACCCGTCACCTGAACGCCTATATCACCGAGACCCCTGATTTAGCACTCGAAGCCGCCAAAGAATCCGACAAGCGTATTGCCGCCGGCAAGATGGGCGCGCTTGAGGGCATTCCTATCGGCATGAAGGATTTGTTCTGCACCAAGGGCGTTCGTACAACCGCCGCCAGCAAAATTCTCGGTAACTTTGTTCCGCAATATGAATCCACCGTATCCGGCAAGATGCTGGCCGAAGGTGCCGTGTTCCTGGGCAAGACCAACCTTGACGAATTTGCGATGGGTTCATCGAACACGACATCCGCGTTTGGTAACGTGATCAGTCCGTGGAAACGTAACGACGGCAGTAATGTTGACCTCGTGCCCGGTGGTTCATCAGGCGGTTCATCATCGGCTGTGGCCGCACGTTCATGCATGGCCGCCACAGGCACAGACACCGGCGGTTCGATCCGTCAGCCTGCAGCGTTCTGCGGTATCGCCGGTATCAAGCCGACCTATGGCCGCTGCTCACGCTGGGGCGTGATTGCGTTCGCGTCATCACTCGATCAACCGGGTATTTTTGCTCGCAATACAGAGGACTGCGCGATTGTTTTGAAATCAATGGCAGGTCATGACCCAAAAGACAGCACATCGGCAAATCGCCCTGTGCCTGATTTCGCGGCAGCCCTGACCGGCAATGTGAAGGGCCTTAAAGTCGGTATTCCGAAAGAGTACAACGTCGAAGGTATCCCCGCTGAAATCAGTGATATCTGGCAAAAGGGTATCGACTGGCTGAAGGCCGGTGGCGCGGAGATTGTCGATATCTCCCTGCCCCATACAAAATATGCGCTGCCGACCTATTACATCATTGCGCCAGCCGAATGCTCATCGAACCTTGCGCGTTATGACGGCGTTCGTTACGGCATGCGCGTTGAGGGTGAAAACCTGAACGACATGTATGGCCGCACACGTGCCGAAGGCTTTGGCAGCGAAGTGACACGCCGCATTCTGATCGGCACTTATGTACTGTCGGCTGGTTTCTATGACGCTTACTACATTAAGGCCCAGAAACTGCGCCGCCTGATCCACGAAGATTTCGTGAACGCATACAAGCAATGTGATGTCATCCTGACACCGACAGCGCCGTCTGCGGCGTTTGCCGTTGGCGAGAATGATGATGATCCGTTGAAAATGTACATGAACGACGTATTCACCATTCCGGCATCACTGGCCGGTTTGCCGGGCATGTCTGTTCCGGCGGGTCTGGACTCAAAAGGTCTGCCGCTGGGTCTGCAAATCCTCGGCCGTCCGTGGGATGAAGAAACTGTTTTCCGTGTCAGCGATTTCATCGAAAAAGCTGCCGCGTTTACTGCCGTACCGCAAATGGTCATCAAGAAAGCCGCTTAAGAGGGAGGCCCCCATGACACGATTGATTGCTGCATTCCTATGTACACTATTGCCGGCGCTGACAGCTCCTGCATATGCCACCCCGGTCAATCGCGATCAGGCGAATGAATACTTTGCTCAGTGCATTAAAAATGCATCAAAGGAAAGCCCCGAAAGCGTTCGTAATCTTTGCGCGTGTTCATCAGCACGTGTGATGTCTGCAATCACAGCCGAAGAACTGGCTGTGTCGTCCCAGAAAACACCTGAAGGACAGGCCGCGACCAAGAAGATGCTGGTCGAAGTTTTTGCCCCGTGCAGTGAAGTGATTGCGGCTGACATGTTCGATTTCGAATGCGTCAACAACAAGAAGCTTTATGAGCTGAACAAGGGTTTTGACATTCCTACGGTTTGCACATGCGCTTCCAAGGCCACAGCTGAATGGTACCAAGGCAAAGGCAAAGAAATCATGACCGAGGCACTGCTACGTGACCCCGGCATGACACTGGCCAACCCGGTTGGTGGTTTGACATCACACCCGAAGGTCAAAAGCCAGAACCTGAACAACCTTGTGACTTGCAGTTCAAAACCTGCGGCGATCAAGGCAGCAACACCTCCTGCCCCAGCAGCGGCGACACCGGCCCCGGCTGTTGTTCCTGATGTGGTACCTACATTGAACCCGGCACCACCGGCACTGCAAGCGACCCCATGATAGATGTTCGCGCTATCCTGTTTACACTTATAATCGGCTGGGGATTAATGATGATTTCCCCGGCCGCTTATGCTCAGGATGCGGACGTCGTTCCCGTGACACCGACGACATTGAGTTTGCCTGCGTCACCGCAATCTTCGTCTGTTAAAGAACTCTCCAACCTTTTCTACAAACGTTGTCTGACAAAACCTGATCCGACATTGTCGGAACTGGATAACGAAGAATACTGCATTTGCCTGTCAGCACAGATGTACAACAAATCACTAACCCCCGAAGAGCGCGGCTATCTGGCATATGGTCAAGGCACACCCCTGGATAAGAAGCGTCTGTACGGCGAAGTATACGGCCCTTGCCTGTCCATTCCGGCGCGTGTAGCAGAATACCGTGCCTGCACCCACGACCCCAAGGTTTACAAGCTGGTTAAAAATGCTGAAAGCGCGGACCTGATGTGTCGCTGCGTCAGCAACGAGCTTACTTATTTCTGGGAAACAGAAGTGCCCGCATTCTTACGACTGGGCAAATCATACAGACGCGATTTTGACGATCCTGTGGCGTATATCAGGAACGGCAGAGATTACCCCTCGCGCTATGCCGAAGCACAATCAAAGTGCGTGTCAGCATATGGGCGCAGAGACTAACGCATTAACACTGAAGAGAAAGCAAGAGAATGGCTGAGATTGTAAAAGGTGAAACAGGTGATTGGGAAATCGTGATCGGTATGGAAGTCCATGCCCAGATCACCTCGCAATCCAAACTGTTTTCAGGTGCATCAACCGATTTCGGTGCAGAACCCAACAGTCAGGTTAGCTTTGTTGATGCGGCGATGCCCGGCATGCTGCCCGTCCTGAACGAATACTGCGTCGAACAAGCTGTGCGCACAGGCCTGGGCCTGAATGCGCAGATCAACCTCGAGTCCGTATTCGAACGTAAAAACTATTTCTACCCTGATCTGCCGCAAGGCTATCAGATTTCACAATTCCAGCACCCAATCGTTGGCGAAGGCGAGATCGAGATTGATCTGGCTGACGGCACAATCAAGCCTGTGCGCATCGAGCGCCTGCACATGGAACAGGACGCTGGCAAATCACTGCATGACCAGCACCCGGCCAAATCATTCGTGGACCTGAATCGTTCCGGCACAGCGCTGATGGAAATCGTTTCCCGCCCGGATATCCGTGGCGCGGAGGAAGCTGCGGCTTACCTCTCAAAGCTACGCATGATCCTGCGTTATCTGGGCACATGCGATGGCAATATGGATGAAGGTTCCATGCGTGCCGACGTCAACCTGTCTATGCGTCGTGTGGGCGTAGAGACACTGGGCACACGTTGCGAGATCAAGAACGTGAACTCGATCAAGGCCGTGCAGATGGCGATTGCTTATGAATCCCGTCGTCAGGTCGAAATTCTTGAAGGTGGCGGCACAATCAAGCAGGAAACCCGTCTGTGGGACCCTGCCAAGGGTGAAACACGTTCCATGCGTTCCAAAGAGGAAGCGCATGATTACCGTTACTTCCCGGACCCAGACCTGCTGCCGCTGGTTCTGAAACCGGAATATGTAGATGGCATCAAGAAGTCTCTGCCGGAACTGCCGGATGATAAAAAGAACCGCTTCATGAAGGATTACGGTCTTGGCGCTTATGATGCCAGCGTCTTGATTGCTGAACGTCCGCGTGCGGATTATTTCGAGTCTGCAGCCAAGGGCCGCGATGCCAAGCTGGTTGCGAACTGGCTGATGAATGAATTGCTGGCTGTACTGAACAAGGATGGCAATAAAACCATCACTGAAAGTCCGATCAGCGCTGATCAACTGGGTAAACTCGTGGGCCTGATCAGTGACAATACGATTTCTGGCAAGATTGCCAAGGACGTGTTCGCCGAGATGTTCGCCAGCGGTAAAGACCCGGCTGTGATCGTCGATGAAAAAGGCCTCAAACAAGTCACCGATACAGGCGCGATTGAGAAAGTCATTGATGACGTTCTCGCGGCTAACCCGGACAAGGTTGCTGAATTCCGCTCTGGTAAAGACAAGCTGTTTGGCTTCTTTGTCGGTCAGGTCATGAAAGTGTCCGGCGGCAAGCTGAACCCGGCAGCCGTCAATGATATCCTGACAGCGAAACTGAAGGGTTAATCATGGCGGAACAGAAATACGAATACAAAGTGACGATTTACCGTGAACCCCTCCTTGGCTCCATTTTCCTGGGCGGTTCACGCGTGAACCCCGAGCGTTATTCCGAATTCCTGAACAAGAACGCCCGCGATGGATGGGAAGTCGTGACCATGGAGCGTGAATCACGCCGTGAACTGATTTTCTTTAGCCGCGAAGCGTTCCTCACCATTATGAAACGAGCTGTCTAATCATGATGGTGCGCGGGAAAATTCTGTTCTATGCGTTGATGGGCACAGGCATTATCGGTGCTTTGCTCCTGCTCGCGCAAATGTGGACGGAGTTTCTGGAATGGGATGATTTCGTCAAGACGCTGATCACCCTTGTGATAAGTGGCAGTCTTATTTCTTTCATGACCGCCGTTGATTACGATTTGCCCGCCATCAGGTCCAAGATGTTGTTCGCTATATTGGTCCTGTTGATCACCACTATATCGGGCATGGTGATTGTTCAGATCTGGTGGGTGGGATTTGAATGGACTATGTTTGCGAAAGTCATCGTGTCATTGGCGATTGTTACAGGCCTTGTTGCGTTTGTCCTCGCTGTCACCGAAGACTTCGGCCAAAATAAAACCCTGCGCGATAAAAACTATATCGACTGAGCTTTATCGTACTGCTTCTTCACAATCCCGAGAACCTGATCTGACAGTTTGGTGACGTCCACGGGCTTGCGGATATAATCCAATGCCCCGGCCTGCCTTGCGAATTTTTCATCATCTTCCGTGTAACGCGTCACCAGCATTACAACAGGTATATCGACGAATTCTGAATTCTGCTTGATCTGTTGCAAGGTTTCCAGACCATCTATACCACCCTGCAATGCCAAATCCAGCAACACCAGATCGGGCTGAACACGGGCCAGATAATGCAGTCCATCTTCGGCATTCGATGAAATCTGGGTGGTCATGCCACGCGCCTGCAGCGCCTGTGCAATGGCACCCGCGACTTCCGGGTCATCATCCACAACCAGAATATGCGCGTGTTCGCGCGTACCCGGCGTTATATAAATATTACCGTTGGCCAGTGCCGGATTTTCGAGGTGGCTTTCGTGGCATGTGAGGTAGCATATATTTTGTGTCTTACGCAGCCATGATTGCATGGTTTTGTAATTATCAGCATCAATGACTGCGCCTTCTCTCATCTCCCTGAGCAACATCTCAAAGAAATAATCGGCCTGATGTCCAATTTCGGTGATTTGCGGAAACCCGAATGTAGTGCCTGAACCCGCGAGCCCATGCACGAGTGCCTGTGCGCGCATGACATCTTCGCGCTTGGGCATGCGCGTTTTTTCAAGCTCAAGAATGTTATCAATAATACGGACAGTGTTAGCGAGGCGGCGTATGTATGCCTGCTTCAATTGAAAGAAAGCCTTCACAAATTCTTGCCGCTTTACATCATCCATTATGGGCAGACTCCCATATTTTTTGCACGTCCTGCGCCAGATATATGGGATCGAACGGCTTGGTTATAATCCCTATGGCGCCCGCCGCTTTAAAGTCCGCTTCGGATTCCTTGGCCTTGCCTGTCATGAACAGTACAGGAGTATCCCGATACCCATCCAGCAGACGTAAGCGCTTCATGGTTTCCATGCCATCCATAAGAGGCATAACAGCGTCTAAAACGACTAAATCAGCGTACCAACGTGCTGCATTCTCCAATAGTTCCTGGCCAGATGTGCATACAGAAACCTCATATCCGCCCACGTTTTCCAACGACATTTTTATAAGCATGCGCATATCGGATTCATCATCAACACAAAGAATTCGCTCGAGCTTCTTCATGAATATTCCTCAAACACTATGTTATTATAGAAAAAAGAAAGATCGGGAAAAGAATCCATCCCGGCATACGCTTACTGACTTATTATAGTGTAGCACATTTAGGGATGATAGCCTGAATACGGATTCGCTTCCCGGAGGCCACCTATGCGTTTCTTAAACCTGACATTTATCAGGATCTGCAGTCTTATTATTGCCCTGCTGGCCGCAAGTGTCATGGCGGGTTGGTATCTGCATAATATTTCACTGGTACAAATACGATCTGATTTTGCGCCCATGAAATTCAATACGGCGTTGTGCTTTTTCCTGGCAGCATCAGGCTTGTTTTTCTGGCTTATGAACAAGCAGAAGCCCGCGATGATTGCAGGGTTCATGATTGTTACAATCGCAGCCCTGACTATTTACGAATACATTGCAAAGACAACAATAGGCATAGACACTTTATTCGTAACGCCCTTTACGGATTTTCGTTCATCCGCCCCCGGACGCATGACATTGAATGCCTGCGTATGCTTTATGATGACGGGCCTATCAATCTTATGTCTGACGGCCTGCCGGGCTAAAAAATTCAAGGCATTATGCAACCCCTTCACTGTGGGTTTGATGGGCAGCCTGATTATATCCATCGCCCTGATCACCATGATGGGATACCTGACGGGTGTGGATGCGACGCTGGCGTGGAAGAATTTCTCCGGCATGGCGCTGCACACTTCCGTGACATTCATCACCATCGGCATATGCCTCAATCTGGCCGCCGCTGAAATATCAGACAGAACGCCGCTCTGGTTGCCCCTACCAGTACTAATGGGATTACTGATTATAACTGTTTCGTTATGGTCGGCGTTGCGTAGTCAGGACGAAAAAGAATTTATCGCTTCCGTGAAACAGGACGCGACATTCATTCAGGCCGGAATGCAGGAATACATGAATGACACTTATGCGTCGCTTGAACGTTTTGCCAAGCGATGGGAATTCCAAAAGAGAATACCTGCAGAGATTTGGCAAATGGATGCCGGTGAGTATCTCACCCACTTCCCACCGCTGACCGGTCTCTCATGGATCAAGCCTGATAACCATATCGGTATATCCATGCCCGCAGACCGCGCGATCAGATTTGCGAATGTAGATTTTAGTAAAGACCCGGATCGCGGCCCGACTATGGCGCTTGCAAAAGAAACCAGAAGATTTCAGACAACCACTATTCATAAATCAATGGTCAGTAACAGACCCATTTTTGGCTATTACTACCCTGTGTATGTTGATGGGCGCTATGACGGTCTTATGGCAGCCGGATTCGACATCAGCAAACTGATGGAGCGCTTGTTAGGTAACGTCCTGACCAGCGACATTGAATCAAAATATTTCATTACGCTGTCAGAAAATGGGCAGATGTTTTTCAGCAATATGCCTGCCATCAAAAAGCATATGCTGGATTATGCCACCAGCGTCACCATTCATGTTTCACAAAGCCCGTGGGTTCTGACCATTATTCCCAAGCCGGAAATTTTGCATGACCGCAATAACTTACCCGAAACGGTCATTTTGATTGTCGGTACGCTTATGTCGTTCCTTGTGGCCCTTTCACTGCTTCTGGGAATTCGCATTTACGAGAAAGAAAAGATCATCCGTTATTCGCGCGACCAGCTGCGCGATTTCATCGAAAGCACACCAGCGGCGATTGCCATGTGCGACCGTGACATGCGTTATCTGGTGGTTAGCCGTAAGTGGTATCAGGACTTCCGCCTGAACGATACGACGATTGTCGGGAAATCTC
>Ga0247823_10000858_pt1 | contig 25623 bp, 31 predicted proteins | sample 13C_PalmiticAcid_2_FD_192426 | JGI IMG/M metagenome (GOLD analysis project Ga0247823, IMG submission 192426) | Soil microbial communities from agricultural site in Penn Yan, New York, United States - 13C_PalmiticAcid_Day30 | ecosystem: Environmental > Terrestrial > Soil > Agricultural land... | reverse complement strand
GTCTCACGCCGCGTCGGCAGCAGCCGCGCTCCCTGTCCGTTCTTCTCGTTCGCCTCATTCAGAGCTTCGACCAATGCACCCACTGACACCAACTCTCCGGGTGCATCCGGGTACGTCTCCGCCGCCTCCCACAACGCCTTCGCGTCTTTCGCATCTCGGTTCGCCTCCTTGCGTGCATCGAAAAGGGACTTTTCCTCCGCGTCGAGATCGTCCGTGTTGATCCCGACCAACTCTTTCAACATCTGCACCTGTTCTTTGGGCTTCATCCGCGTGAAGGCCAGCGGGTCGAACATCAGGGCGCCGCACATCGCGTTCAGAATCGCCTGCGGTCCCTGGAGCTTCGCCACCCGGCCGTTCCGCTTCTCGGAGACTTCAATGGTCGTGGTCTTGTCCACGCCGTCGCCGTCGCTCTTGATCTTGCGTTTGACGATCAGGACAACCCCGTCCGCCCCCTTGATCTCGACTTCGACGCTGGCCTCCGTCTCGCCAATCCGCACCGGCTTCGGAGGGAACATTTCCTTTCCCCCGAGCGCCATCGCGATGGCGTCCAGTACGGAGGACTTGCCGTTCCCGTTCATGCCACCGATGACGACCACGTCCCCGGTGGGGGTGATCTCGACCGCGGACAGCCGCTTAATGTTCTCAGCCTTCAGACGCACAATTGTGGACATATCGCACCCATTCGCCCATGAGGTTTTGAGAACTGCCGCCCGGCACACTCACGCTGGGCTAGACGCGAGGGCCGGGACGGCAGCGGATGAAACTCACTGCATGCTTCGCTCGTGCGCCCGCTCGGCGCGGCGGTCGGTCTCGATCTCTTCCCAGCGGTCGCGGCAGTCGTCACAGCAGAACACGATGTCGGTGTTCAGGAATGACATGCACGGGTAAGGCTCGATGACGGGCCAACCGCACTGCTCGCACTCGAAGATTTCTTCGCCCATCGCTCGCCCCTCAAAAGTTTTGATCCGTTGACAATCGACTGACGTTCAATCAAGGTGGGGCCGTGGCTGCCTGGGTCTCTCACAACCGGCAGCAAGTTCCTTTCTTGCACCACGGCTTCTCGCCCTCCGTGGGCCACCCGCTTAGAGCCGTTTGGCTTCGTCGGCCAGTTCCTCGGCCAGTTCCGCCATCAGAGATTCCGTTTCCGGGCAGTCATTCAGGGCGTAGGACACATGGCCAGTTCCCTTTTCCGCGGTGAGGTTCACGCACTTCGCGACCACGTCGCCGGACTGGTAGACCACGCACCAGACCGTCACGCCCACGAGCGAGGCGTCCGCACACAGTTCGTTGCGGCCGACCGCGAGCAACGCGCGGCGGGCGTTGTGCGTGAACACGCGGCTGGCGATGTGATGACGGGCCGACTCCGTGTTCAGGATGCAGGCCATCCCGTGTTCGGTGGGGATCGGCACGAAGTAGGCTTGCCCGACCACCTGCACCACCCGCCAGTCGGCGCCGTTGCGGATGAACGGTTCAGGCAGGTGTTCCGTGTTGACGCCTTCGTAGACAGCGGCCATGTCCCACCCCATGAAAAAGAAAAACCCCGTGAGCCAGTGGTGGTGGTTGGCTCACAGGGTTGCGTCCGGGAATCCCCGGTTGTGTCCTGTCTCAGTGCCACCACGCACTTCGTTTGTCGTCCGCGTTTCCGCGTCTGACGCCCCTATTTTAACGATTCTAGATTCTAGATCAATCCAGAAAACGGAAGAATTTGGAAATCGTGGAAGGATTCTGCAATGGCTGGTTTGATGACCTGCATGCCGAAATCAGCCAGCAAGCCACAAAAGCGTCCGTCTCGCGGAGTCAAGCCGGAGATGGTGTCCGACCTGATGAGCCGCCTCCGTGCCGTCGAACGCGCGGCCGCAGATCTCCGCGTGTTCCTGAAGTCGTTTCAGGACGACGGAATCAAAACCATCCCCTGCGAGGCCGGGGGCTTTGAATCCGCGCTCAAGGGCATCGGCCGCGTTCACAGCTCTATCGCCCGCAATCAGGCACAGGCCCAGTGAGGACACGATGAGGCGTCTACTGATCCTGCTGTGCCTGTGTGGCTGCTCGAAACCGGAACCCGCTCCATCCCCGCCGCCGGCTGTTCCCGCGATGACCGCAGAGGAATCACGGGCGGAGTTCGACCGCATCAACCGCGAAACCAAAGCGGAGATGGAACGGCAAGACCGCGAGCACAAGGAACGGATGGACGCACTCAAGGCGAAGAATTGAGCCGCATCCATGCAGCCCGTTGGTGTTGTTGTTGTGGTCCCCATACCCTTGGGGCCAATTCGCGCCCGTCGCGGGCGATGCAGCGCCCGGACAGTTGCGATTCCAACGGCACATGCGACAAGAATTCTTCCACAGCGTCGCGCCGCCGTCGCGCGCGACAACTCAGAGTTCGTCGTGAGGCACCGCGCGCGCGCGCGGTGCTCGCGGAACCCACTGCTCTGCCGCCCGCTGGCGTTCGACTGCTTCCATGAACACTGGCCAGCGGTACAGCGTCCCGCGGTTCACCCCGACCGCTTTCGCGATCTCCGCGAGATTATCCGGCCCCATCTCAGCCAGGAGCCGCATCGCCTGCATGCACTTTGAGTCTTTGCCCTTCCGTGGCACGTCTGGGTGCGTCTCCTTCACGTCCCAGTTGGCGGCCAGCCGTTCCATCGCCGCCGCTATCCTCGCCTGTGCCTCAGCCATCCTCTGAAACTCTTCCAGAAGCCTTTCCATGCGCAAGCCCTCCCGTCATGGCCTTTCCAGTCGCCGCGTAATGCAGCAGTCCCGACAAGTAATCAACGGCCACCGATGCCTGAACCGCTACGACGTTGCGGTTTCTTCACAATCGGGCAAACCCTGTCGCATTCTCCTACCGTCGCATGTCTCAGTTTGCGACATTGCGATGCCGTTGGCGGCAGATCAGAAGGGCCGCGAATTCCCGCTCGAATGCGGCCCACCGCCAGCGCGGGAGCGTGCGCCAGTCGGTGTATCGGTCGCTGTGCGGGATAGTGAACACACGTTCAGTATAGCACGGGAATCGAGGCGAGTGGAAGTCAAATCGTCCGTACCAAGTCGTACCAATTCCGCGCCCGCGGCCTTGAAAAACTGTGAGCGGTAGTGATAGGTAAGCATCCGGTGGGATGACGCCGCAACCTGTTGGCGCGCATGGGAGTTGCGATTGAATCGCCAAATGCGTCCGGCGGTTGAGTCGCATGGCCGATAACGGCCCGCGGAACGGTGTTTTGCAGGGTGCGAGTCATTCCGTTACCGACGTTTTACCAACTCTGTGGTGGGGGTGGGGGATGGCGCGTTCACGGAGGGTTCCGAAGTATTCACTGCACCGGGCCAGCGGTCAGGCTCGCGTGCATCTGGACGGAAAGGATCACTACCTCGGCCCGTTCGACTCGGACGAATCAAAGGCGCGATACCGGGAACTGATTGCCGCATGGCAGAACCGCCACGCGGCGCAGGGCTTCCCTGAAATGACGGTCGGCCAACTCGCACTGGCGTACTTCGGCCACGCACAAACCTATTACGTCAAGAACGGCGAGGTCACGTCCGAAGTGCATTGCATCCGCAACGCAATCAAACCCCTCGTGCGGTTATTCGACGCGATCCAGGTCCGAGACTTCAGCCCCCAGAAACTTCGCGTGGTGCGCACGGCACTGATTGACGGCGGGTGCGCCCGATCCACGATCAACTCACAAATCGGCCGACTCGTGCGGATGTTTCGATGGGCGGTTGGGCAGGAATTTGTGAGTCCCACCATCGTGGCCGGGCTGGAGGCGATGGAGCCTCTCCGCCGCGGCCGGTCTGGAGTTCGCGAGACGGCCCCTGTGCGGCCCGTAGACGCGGCTGTTGTCGCCGCCACATTGCCGTACCTCCCGGACGCTCCGAACGCGGCTGTCAGGATGCAGCAAGCGACCGGCGCCCGTCCCGGTGAAATCCTCATCATGCGGGCCTGTGATCTCACGATGGCGGGCGATGTCTGGGAATACCGCCCCAACTCCCACAAAACAGAGCATCACGGCCGCGGCCGGGTCATTCCCATTGGACCGAAGGGTCAGGCCATCATCCGGGAACGTCTCACGACCGATCTCACGGCGTTCCTGTTCTCGCGGCATCCCAGGCGACGGCAGAGCACCGGGGCGTATCGCAAGGCCATCCAGCGGGCTTGTGAGGAAGCGTTTGGAATGCCGAAGCATCTCCGCCGATCCAAGAGCGTGGAGGCCGCGGCGTGGCGTGCGGAGCATGTCTGGCATCCGCACCAGATCCGGCATTCCTTCGGGACGCTGGCGAGGAAAGAGGGCGGGATTGAAATCGCCCGGACGGTCCTCGGACACGCCCACACCGCCACAACGGAGATCTACGCGGAAAAGGATCTGGACGCGGCCAAAGCGTTGATGGCCCGCATCGGATGAAATGGTGTGAGCGGTCCCGATAACCCTCTGTCAAAGGGGGTTCTATGTTGCGTCCGATTGGGGAAGTGGCACTGGAGAAGGTCGGGAAAGCCCCGTCACCGGCCACGCAATGGCGATGGTTGCGGAAGGGCGTGCGCGGTGTGCGGCTGAATGCTCAGTTCGTCGGAGGACGATGGCTCACGACGGATGCCGATTTCGACGCATTTACCCAGGGGCAGACGGCGAAGCGTCTGGAAACTGACGCCGTGGCGGACACGCGACAAAAACTGATCGCGGCCGGATTGTTGTGATCCTTCGGCCCGCGGCTGCGTTCACTTCGACGATGACGTGGTGGGAAAGGAACCCCGATGAAACTGCTACTGTTCTCCGTCGCGTTCAGTGTGGGGGCTGTGTTCGCTTCCGGAATCCGGTATTCCTCCGTCGCGAGGCAGGCGTACTCCCGCGGCATCCGGGACGGACTCGCTGAGTGTCACCGGGAGGCCGTTCTCGGCGGTCACGGGGACTGGACGTTCCCCGCCCCCGGCGAGAAGCCCCCCGTCTTCAGGTGGAAGCCCGCCAATCCCGATTACGCTCCCGACACCATGAAGCGGATTGACGGGTTCCTCGACAATCCGTGAGGGCAGGTCGTCACAGGCGATGCACTGAAGCACCTGCGCCCCGTCCTTCCCCTTCGCCCGGCTCGCGAACACCGTGCATTCCCGGCCGTGCTTCGCGCAGTCGTAGAGGACATGCAGCCGGCCGCCGTCGCAGGGCGTGCATTGGAACGACGCGGGATTCCCTTCCGCGTCCACCGACTGCGGCCCCCGGTGCGGGCAGGGGAAATCCGCCTCGGTGTAGGCGGGCTGGTCTGGAGCCGGCAGGTTGGCGACCGCCGGGGTTGAAAACGCACCGCGCGCGCGCGCGGTGCTCCGCTTGCCCGCCTTGAACCGGGATAACGCCGCCGCCGTCACCACGTTGGGACTCCGCAGCGTCGGCTCAGGAGAGGCTTTGCAGCGCTCGCATTCCTCCGGGGAGACGGGAACAGGGATCGCCCCCGCCATCGCTCCCACCAGCCGGCAGGCGTTCTGAGAGGTGGAATAGTGCGGACACTTCCCACTGCACCAACTCACGGAAGCGTCACGTTGGGATCGACCGGGAAGTTGCCCACCTGATTCCGGGTGAGTTGGGCGATCTCCTGTTCCAACCGGAAGACTCTCGATTCCAGTTCCACGATCTTCTGTTCGATGGCCCGCTTCCATGCGGCCTCCTCTGCGGGGAATTGCGTCAGGGAAATGTTCATGTCACGGTTACGTCAATGGTGGCGGGCCAGCCCACGCAATACCCAACGCCAGATCCTCCGGTGAAGGTGGTCACGCCAGGGATCAGGGCATCGCACTTCAGGGCCGAATAAAGAGGGCTGACGCGAAACTGTAATGAGGGCGTTTTCTTGATGAACGACAACGACAGGGATGTCGGATTCGCCCAATCGACAACCGCGTAATAGTCATTGACACCGCTGGTGAATTGTTCTCTCCACAGGCTGTAGGCCGTACCCGGGTGCGCTCCATACGTCAGGGACCACGATCGGTTGTAGAACCCGCATCCGGCTTCTGTGCCGTTCGAGATGCCTGATACGGTCAGTGTCAGAGTGCGTGTCGTCGCGAAGAATGTCGCGGCCTCGCCATCGCACAGGTTGACCGGGTTCACGCACACATCGGTGGGCGTGGACTGATTGCACGTCCCGGTATCGAAGTCCGCCCCGCCCGTGAACGACAGGCCGCACATCGTGTTCCAGACGACCGTATTGCTCCACGTCGGGCCGTCGTTCCAAGCGGGGCCAACAATCGGAACCTGATACTGGAGGACGAGCGTCACGTCCCCCACGCCGATGCCCGCGGCCGTCATCTTCCAGCGCAGGTTGATCGACTGGCCAGAGCACACCAGCGGAGTGATGAGCGGGATCGTGCCGCTGATCCATGCGGACCCATCCCAATCGAGGTAGACGATCGCCGAAGCGTTCGCCCCCAGAATCGACAACCTCCGGAACGCATACCCCCCACCCAGCGGGATGGTGGGCGTGCCTTCGATGCAGACCGTCGAACATCCATCGGGAGGCAGGGGCGGCAACGGGAAGTTGTTCGAGACGGGATAATGCCCCACCGGGTTCGGAATCGTCATCCGCTCCATCCGCCACAGTTGCGTCTGGAGCTGCAACAATCGTTGTTCCACATCGCGGCTATGGACCGCGCGTTCGAGCGGCCAGAGCATTACGCCAGATTCCCTTCGGTGTCGACGTAGGCGCTCGTCAGCGTGGCCGTGGCGACCACATCCCCGCCGCCCATCCCCGCCCCAATTCCGAACGACGACGGGCGGCGCCGGAACGTGATCGCATTCCATGTGTACCAGAACACTTTTTCCGCCGGCAGAATCTTCAGCCGCCGCTTCATCTCTTCCGGGTCAATGGCCAACGCCTCCAGTTGATCGCTCGAAAACTGGATCGTGGTTGTGCCTTGTTCGTAGTCGTACTCCACATCCGAGACGAGTGCCCCGATGGCGCTCCAGCCCACATCCAGTGCCGCCCCGTCATCATCCTTCGCAGCGATGTTCACGCGGGTATTGAGGAACCCGAACTTGTACTGCATCCCTTCAAAGGTCATCCCCCCCGCGTAGACCAAATCCTTTTTCTGATCCAGGAGTTGCTGCGCGAATGTCTCGAACTTCGCCGTGCGCGTGGCTGACGAGACGGGGTTGCCGAACTCATACCCCACCGCGAGCGATTCGTCATAGAGGCGCAGCACGTCCTCCAATCCGCCATCGGTGTAGGCGGTCCCCTCGAACCCTGACGCCGGCTTGCGGACCATCAGGGATTCCGCGAGGCGGGGATAGTAGAACGTGGCCGACTCGGGCGCTTCGATCCGCGAACCCACCGCGCCCGGATTGAACCGGCAAACGCACGTTTCGCCCGATGCTCCGAAGGTGATGATGCCCGTGCGGGAATCAATCCACCACCCGGAGAACGCCGACTCTAAAGCGCTCCCCCCGTCGTTGTCCTGAAACGTCGCCGTGAAGATCGGCCAGAGGGTCGAGATGTACGAAGGAATGACGGCGGACGGAATGCTCCCGTCACTCTTTCCGTAGACCGCCACGGGACCGGGAACCGTGATCGCATACGGCCCCTTGCGGACGAACCGCGTGAAATCCGGATCGACAATCTGGAACTTCCACCAGCATTGAAACGTGTCCGGGGTCGTCCCGGCCGGGTAGTCGTCCAGCAGGTCCATCGTGTCCGTGCCACCGGACCCATAGACCGCCGTCGCCCACTCGACCGTGGGAGGGCCGTAGATCTCGACGGCGCCAAACCGTCCCTCCGCGCTGCGCGTGATCTCCGCAGAAAGAACCATCCCCGTTGCGTTGGACGGATCGTTCAACGTGACGGTGACTTCCGGGGCTTCCTTCAGGTTCTGGAAGTGCCAGACCCTTGTGCCCGGTTCCAATACCATCTTGATGGCCGGGTCGTATCCCGCCAGCAATCGCTCACAGAACGACCGCAGGGATTCCGACTGACCGCACACGGTCGCCTGCGGTTCCGATCCCAGGTCCGCCAGTTCGGTCGTGTCGTAGGGAACATCCGGGGAATCCGGCGCAGCGAAGATGGCCCGCAAAGGGAGAGTGTGGTCATCCATAACCGTCTGGATGATCTCGCCCAACGTCGCCTGAAGTGTCCGCGAATACGCCCAATCGGGGGAACTGTCCTGAGTGCAGTTGAAGACGATGCGGGGATACGACGCGGCATCCGGGGCCGTGCCGGAGTCCCACGCGAGGTTCATCAGCGTGAGCTTGGCGGCGCGATACGAAGGGTCGTAAGCCGTGATCGAAACTTCGTTGGACTCACCGGGTGTGACGACTTCCACCCAGCCTTCAAAGATCGGGTTGTCCACGTCCTGAAGCGTCGTCCCATCGGGCAGATACGCCCCTTCATCCCAGACGCGGAGAAACGTCTGGTAGTTCATCGGGAAGGTGTAGTTCGCCGCCGTCGCTGTGAACGTGAGCATGGCGGGGTGAGAGTTCCCCCGCTGCAACTTCACCTGACAGATTCCGAGCGAGGACGTGTCCACGTCGTCCCACGTCTCGATTCCCGCGTTCCATTCCTTGAACCGGAGGTCGCTCATATCTGCTTACCTCCCATCCGCTGGGCGCGGGTCTTCACACTCTTGTCCACGTCTCCCAAGAACTGCTTAATGACCGCCACGTCCTGCGAGAGTTGGGCCTGTTCTTGATTGAACCCCTGAATCGTCCCGCCCACCTGCTTCAGTGCGTCAACAACCTCCGAACTCACCTTTCCGGATTTCTCCAGCGAGTTCGTGATGGCGTCCGCGTTCTGCTGTTGGGCCTGCGCGATCTCTTCGTCCGAAAACACTTTGGCCCCGCCGCGAGCCTGCATCGTGGCCTGCCGGTACGCCTTCCGGTATTCGTCCGAACCCTTCTCGCCCGCGTTACTAGCCAGCCGATTGATGATGGCTTGCTGACTTCCCGCCTGCTCGCGGATCTGCGTAGAAGTGTCCTGCACCCCCTTTTCCTTGGAGAGTGCGTCAATTCTGGCCTGACGCTCCCGCGCCGCCTTGTCGGCTGCATCCAGCTTCGCGCGCTCCGCAGCCTCCGCGTCACGAACTTCCTGCTCCTTCCGCTTTTCCTCCTCCTTAGCCAGCCGCTCCTGTTCTTTGGCGAAGTCCTCAGCCGCCTTCACCTGGGCGTCGTAGATTTCTTTTGCCGCCCTTTCCTCGGCACGAATCTGCTCCTCAATCTGGCGCTTCCGTTCGGCGACCGCCTCCGCCTGGATCTGCCGCCTCCGGGCTTCCAACGTCCCGATTTTCTGCCGCGACTTTTCCTGTTGTTCGGCCGTCAACTTCCCCTCAGCCGCCAACTGCTTCAGCAATTCGATTTCCTTTTGAACAAGGGCGTTAATCTGCCCCTGATTCGTGATCCGGTTCACAGCATTCTGAAGTCGCTCCGCGTCCCGCGACTTCTGCAAATCCGCCTGAACCTTGTCCGCCTCGGCCAACTGCCGATTCACAGCGGCCTGCGCCTCCCCAGCCGCCTTAATGCGCTCCTGTTGTTCAACATAGGCATCCGTGGAGTCGCCAAAGACATTTGTCAGTTCACCAACAACGGCGATGGTCTCACGAATGCCCTCCGTCGCCGCCTGCACTGTCCCCAACAGCCAGCGAAACGTATCCGTGGACGTAATCCGCGTGGTCAACCCACTCCACGCCTCGCCAATCGAGGCCACCGACTTAACTAGCCGCTGGGCCTCCTGGTCCCCGTTCTCGGCCGCCGTCGTCACCAGTGCAGAAAAGCCCTTGACCGCACCCGCCGCCGCCGCGAACCCTGCCGCAATCGCAGCAATCGGCCCTGCCGTGCGAGCCAGTCCGGCGAGCTTCCCAATATTGCCATCCAGGGCGTCCCGCAGGTCGCCAGCGCCCTTGGCGGACTCCCCCAGATTTGAGGCCAGAGAGCGCCACCCAGACGGCTCCGCCAGTTGATCCTTCGCCGCGGTTGCCTTCTCGACGTCTCGAATAAGTTCCTGTAACCACTCCTCGGATGCCTGCTCTGCCTTCTTCGTTTCGGAAGCAACGTCCTTGACGCCCTTTTCCACTTCATCCAGCGCCTTCGCCGCGCCGGACGCATTCCCCGTGATGTCAAGACTCGCCGCCATGTTGACCTGCCAAGAGCGTGGGCGTAGATTCCCTCTCGTTATCGGGCCGGAGGCTGCTTATGGGGCGGAGCGCCCAATTCATCGCACAGATTCAGAATCCGCCCGTCATGGCTGACTGGTGCGTGGTTCTGCTCATAGCCCCAGGCTCTTGGCGATCCCGTCCACCCACTCCTGCGCAATCTCGTCGATCCCTTGTTTCCACGCATCCGGGAGACTGGTTTCTGACGGGAGTAGCGGACGGGTGGCGTCAAAGAATTTCGCATACTCCCGGCCATATCCGACTGTTACACGGTTTCCGTTCACGGTGAGGATGTTCCCCCCCTTTCCGTCCGGCCCCGCATAACCCGGCTTCACACTGTTCCGCAGGAGCCCACGGTCCACGCCGATCTGCGACCGCTTGAACGGTCCCATTTTGGCGTTGAGCTTCGCACGCATCTTGCGGCGGTTCTTCAGCGCCGCAGCCTTCTGCTTCTCAGTGAATCCGGTCTCGTCTTTCTTGCGAGTCTTGCTGATGTACCGCGTCTGCTTCAGAAACTCCGTGGTTTGCGTGAGCGGCTTCCACTTCACGCCGTCCGCCCCGGTCCCGCCGCGGGACTTCGCCTCAAAATTGAACTTCTGCTCCTGGAGGACGTAGACGCCCACCTGTTGCATCAGCGAGGCCAGCCCATTGACGAGCGTCTCCTGAGCTTCCGGGAGCTTGTCGAGTCCTCGCAGATCGAATTCAAATTTCAGCATAGGCGCAAGAATGCGGCCGGGCGTCAGGGGAAACGCCCGGCCGCTCCGCTCAACCCGCAGGGGCGGCGGGGAGCTGGTTCAGTTCGTGTCGTAACTGAGAGTCACTGCCGACGTGGACGAATCCGGCTTGAGGATCGCGAACGTCAACCCTTGCTCAAACACATCGTCGGCAGAGAGCTTGTCGTCAATGTCCGTAATGCACGCGCGGGGAATATCAATCGTCAGCCGCGTGTTGGTGTTGGTTCCCGTTCCGTTGTGGTTGCCCAACAGGACGACATCCAAGTCCTTTTCCGACATGGTCCCGGCCGACGCCATTGCCCGCTGAATCGTGTCGTAGGTGTTGGCGTTCTTCAGAAACTGGAATGTGATCGTGTCGACGATCTTCCCGACCTTGATGCAATTCGGCGTCCGCGAGTTGAGCCACTTCGGCTTTTGATTCAGCGACCGCTGCAACTGAAATGACGCGATCTTGATTGCCGAACTGTCAATGGATAGTGTCATGTCGCAGAACTGGAAGTCCACTAGTTTTTCGAGGTCGTTCGGAACCGTCTGCGCCGTCGCCAGCGTGACTTCATTCTTGCCGACAAACGACGCATTCCACTCGACCACCCCCGACTGTGCGGAACCCTGGATCGTCAACTGATCCATCCGCATGCCGTTGAACTGCTTATTGGCCGTGTCCGGACCCTGCGCCCACTCCACGCCAATGGAAGCCGATTCGTTGTCGGCCAATGCCCCATACGCGAGGTCCGTAATCATCTGGGCAATAGACTCGGAGATCCCAGCGTCCTCGTAGCCGTGAAACTTCCCGCCCATCTGCCCAGAGGGAGCCATGTTGTACGCTTGCGCGTGCTTCTGAAATCGCCCTCCCGTATACGGATCGTTGTACCGCGTCTGCCCCTGGGTCTTCAGCCCGAACGAATCGACCGGCAGATACACATAGACCGGCGTGCCCGGCTTCGTTCCCCACGCGGATTCCGCGTAGACGAAGACGTGACTATTCGGCCCAAGGATTTCACTCGACATTGTAGTTGACCGGCTGGTAGTTCAGGGGGAGAGTCAATACGCCCGTGGCCGTCAAAACCGGCTGTTGCTCGTTATCGGGACTCCCGTCGTCGATTCCCTCCAGCCCGAACGCAATCGGCCCGAACACGGGAATCTGCCCCGGCAGCGCGGAGCGGATGTAGCTGTCCGCCGCATCCGCCGCCTTGGATTGATGCACGGCGTCAATGACAAGCCCCACCAGCTCTTCGATCTTCGCCACGTCCTGCCCCGCGGACCACACTTTCCACTCAAGGGCGTAGGGCAACCGCTGAAGCTGGTTCAGCTTCCACTCCGTCCCGAACGACACCGGCCGCACCCGGATCGCGGGGCAGTCGATGATGGACGTTGGTTCCCGCTTGTCGTGTGAGGGTTCAAGGCTACCGCGCGCGCGCGCGGTAGATTCCATCCGGTACTTCTGCTTTAACGTGCTCTGGAGCGGACCGTGGTTGTCGATGGCGTCCCAGAACGCCCGGCGGGCCGTCGTGAGAATCGAGGCGGCAGACTGGCTCATCGGCGGCACGCATTCAGGAACTGCACCGGACGTGCCCTGCGCCCGTCCACAGAGAGTCGCGAGTAATCCAGCCCCGGAACCCGCAGCACGTTTTCCCGCACCGCGTCCAGGTCTTCCATCGCCGCCGCCGCCGCGTCCGCGAACGACTTGGGAACATTCCTCCCGCCAATCGAGAAGTACCGCGCGGCCGCGAGGTCAATCACCTTTTCCCGACACCAGCCATTCGCGGGCCGGGGGGAGATGTCCACATGCGGGGCCAACGCCTCATCAACTTTGAGGTTGGCCCATTCCAGCGCATCCTCGGCATACGCCGCTTCCGGCGAGGACGCGGCGACAAACCCATCCGCGTCGTCCACATCCCCAGCCCAGACGTAGCCGTAGCGAGTGACCCGCCCTTTCAGGTTGTCGACGGTCGCGTAAGTGTTCGTGGCGTCGTAGGGCATGGGCAATCACGACAGGATTCGCGACAGAAGTGTCGCGATTGAAAATGGCAGGCCGGGGTGTCGATCCCCGCGTGTCAGGCTTATGAGACCCAACTGGACGCCGATCCGCCTGCGTTAAAGAAATGCGGCCGGGGTGTTCAGTCCCGGCCGCGGATCACTTAGAACACCACCGTGGCCTGCCAGACGGCCAGCGGCTCCTTCACGCACCAGCCGAAGACGTTGCCCATGTAGGAGTCCATCCCGATGGGGTCTTCGCTCATCTTGGTGTAGGCGAAGTCGCCGTAGGCTTCCTGGAGGTTGTTCAGGCCGCTGCCCACTTCGATCGAACCCGGAACCAGCGTCAAACCGCGGAGCGGCTGAATCCAGTCCATCGTGTCCGGCAGGAAGATCACCATGTTGTCCGGGATGATCTTCGTGTAAGTCCCGGAATCGTTCAGATAGGTCTGATCCCAGAACTCGAACTTCATCCCGCCGATGACTTCGATCTCGTCGCCGCGCAGGGCCGCTTCCGACAGGTTGTAGGACGCGGCAATCCATTCCTTGAACTGCGTGTTGGCACGAAGGTAGGTCTTCATGCCGCTGTTCATAATGGCGCGAACCGGAGGCGGCTGGTTCTCCGACGCGGCGCGGATCTTCAGATTCTCAAGGTGGTCGAGAATCTTGGTTCCGGCCGTCGCCCACGACGCCGTGATGATCGCGCTCGTGCCGTTGTTGAGCTGGCCCTGGTGGGCCGAACTGAACCCGAACGTGATCGCGTCGTAGTTGGCGTTGGAGCTTTCGCGAAGGTCGCCGTTCTGGTCCAGGTAAACCGTCTGGCCAGTGAGCACCTTCGACGCCAACGCCTCCATCGACATCTTGTGACGGACGCGGGCGAACTCCGTATGGAAGTCCACTTCCTGCGCCGCCTTGGCAGCGATGGTGCGGCCGTCCTCGTCATTCAGGACCGCCATAAAGACGTCCTGTGAGAACTGCTGTTTGTTGAACTGGACGAACATCGCGGCTTCCCGCGTGGTCTTCCCGTTCTTGTCGATGACGCGGGCCACCGCACCACGCCGGTTGAACGGCGCGGGGCGACGGGTCATCGTGGAGTACATCACCTTCACTTCGTCCGAAATGCAGTCTTTCGGATTCTGGTAAAGGAGGTCCGTCGCGGGAGTGGGCAGAGTCGCGCCCGCCGTGACGTAGGTGTTCAGCATCTCGTCATAGTTGACGAGGGCACGCACAATCGACATGGATCAATCCTTGAAAAGAACGGGCGTTCGTGCCCTTGTCGTCAACAGAGAACCCCAGGCTTAGACCTGGACGCCGTTCGTGTAGAACTGAAGCTGAGAGAGGTAGTTGGTCACACCCGACGCCCGGCACGCCGACAGGTCGCCGAGGATCATGGTCGTGTTGAGCTTGGCATTGCTCGTCAGAATCCGGCCGACGTAGCGATCCACCGTGGTTCGCTGGTTGTTGTCGTAGAGCTGGACGAATTCATCCAGCACGCCGCGGGCGGTTTCCGCACCCGCCAGAGCACCCGACGCAATCACGATGTCATTGTCCGCGAACGTGATCGAACCCGTGAGGGTGATCGTGTTCGTGGTGTAGTTCACTGAGTCGATCGTCAGTCCAGTGTCACCACCCACCGTGATCGTGTCACCCGCCGCGAAGAACGCGGCATTGTCCACGATGAACGACGCGGCCGTCGCGCCGGTGTCGTTCACCTGGGTCCGCTTGCACGGAACCCACTGACTGGTGGCCGTGATGCGGGCCATCAACGTACCTTCACGGATCTCGTCCGTGTAGGTGTTGCTGCCGTCGATGGCGTAGGTCGCGTCGATGCGACCGCCATCCATGCCGGGCTTGAGTTCCTTGGTGTAGTAAATGTCCCGCGGCGTGTAGCTCCGCAGGGTTCGGCTTCCGGGAATGGGGTTATTCATCCATCAATCCTTTGATGCTGGAAACGAGAGAGGGAAACGGCCGCTTAGTCTTCCTTGGGCTTCCGGCCCAGCAGCCTGCGGGCCTTCGCTCGTTCCTCCTCAGTGAACTTCGCACCCGTCGCCGGTTCCTTCGCGGTCTTCAGCCCCTTGGTCTTGGAACCCAGAGCCAGAGCCGGAGCATCGCGGTACGGGTCAAGCAACCTCGTGGCCCAGCCGTTGCGGCTGCCAAGCTCCAGCAAGAGGTCTTCATTCTTCGCCGGCAGACCGGCCGCCAGCATCGCGGTGAGTTCACCACGAAACACCTGCTCCGCGCCGGCCGACTTTTCATCCGTCAGGGCTTTCACCTGCGCGGCGAGCGACTCGACGGTGGACTTGAGCGACATCACGACAGGATCAGAACTGCCGTCAGCGGTGGGATCATTCACGGGCGGGGCTTCCTCGGTGGCCGGATCTTCGGCCTCTTCCTTGCCGACAAGCATGTCCACGAACATCGGGAACATCTCGTCAAAGTTGTCCTCGGTCAGACCCTCCGGCAGTCCCGAACCGGGATCAATCGCCTTCGCCAGCCGGTCCAATCCGGTCGACAGCACATCAAATGACAGGGGCATCTTCTTTCCCTTGGGTGTGGGGGCAGGCAGCCCCATCTGGATAAACGGCAGTTGATCGGGGACGGTCGCGTGGGAAACCATCGCCACATGCTTCAGCGTGTAGCCGGGCCAAACCCTGCCCGTGCCATCCATGAAATTCGGTTCCAGCGCCGGAGAACACGGCCGCTGCTTTTTCTTCAGCCTCGCGGCATCTTCCGGCGTGACATACACACCGAAGTACGCGCGTTCGTTATCGGCCCAGACTTCCGCAATGTCCGCCTCGGACTGAGTATCGTCCGTGTCACCCACGCCATCGCCATGCCCCCAGCGCAGCGGCGTCGGAATTCCCGCCTCTTGCGTCTCACCAAACCGGGCGACGTAGGCCGCGAGATCGGCCGGGGTGAACTCCCGCAGAATGGGCGTCCCGTCTTCCCGGAACCCGATCACAAATTGCCCGACGTGCAAAAAGTCCTTGCACAGCCGCACCATCCCCGGCTTCTCTTTCGCCGGTGGAGCGTTGGCAATCGTTTCTGAGAACGGCAGTTGATTCACGCGGACGTTATCGGTCCGCGTTTCTCAGATTGCGTTTCTCACCACCGCCGGGAGATCCGCCGCCGTCTTGATGCCGAACTCGTCGGCCCGTTTTTGGTCGCAGGGAATCACCGTACACCGGCAGTTAAACTGACTCTGAATCTTCAGGAAGATCCGATGCAGTTCCGTTCCACGCTCCGCCACCCAGCCATCCAAGGCCCGGTGTGAAGGTCGCGTGCGGTTGTCCATCGTCGCCGCGTAGTAGACCCACCGGAAACGGTCCTTGACCCCCGGCTGATCCAGGCTCCGCTCCTGCCCATACAGATACGCCTGCTTGGTGTTGGTCCGCAGCAGGGTTTCCGCCTCATTCGCCGTGACGCTGGTGACGCCCTGAATCCGCTTGCGGAACTCCGCGACCGAATCCCCGTCAATCAGGGATTGGGCCAACGCTTCCTGAAGATTCGTCAGCAGTTTCCGGGAACCCTGCATCCCTTCCGTGAATGCGCGTTTGCGCAGGTCTCCGTGAAGCCGTTGCAGCGTGTCGCGTCCGGCCACCTTCTCATCGACGATCCACTGAATCGAATCTTCCAGCGTCGGCCAACGGTAGTCGTCCCCCTCCGGCAAAATGTCGTCCAGACCCTTGATGGCCATTTTGATGGCGCGGATCGAACGCGGGGTTCCGCGGGGAACGTCCCGCAGGTTCGGCAGCCACGGGGAAATCATCCCCAGGATGGCGCCGGCCATTTGGGCGTCGGCATCCAGCGCGGCGAGCTGCGCCAGCAACCGCGTAATCTTGGACCAATCCCGGCTGTCCTTGACCGCGAACATCTGGTTCGTGATCTGCGCAAGGATGTCGCCCACCTGATTGGTGGCGCGGATGACGAGTCGTTCCTGGGTCAGATTGCCCGGCTGGGGCGGCTCGCCTAAGCCCACAGCCGGGGGAGAAAAGACGGCAGGTCCATCGCCACGGGAGAGTCTACCGCGCGCGCGCGCGGTAGAACTGCCCCGGCCGCCGCGTTGGCGTCCACCCATCGCTGGAGCTTCAGCCCCGCACCTTCGGAGATCGACAGTCCCACCGATTCGAGGATCGGAACCACGTCCACCGCGCCCGACAGGATCAAGGGAGAGAGGTCCGGCGTCGTCAACCACGCCTTGACTAGCGTTTCCGCGAGGTCGTCGGGGCGTTGGGTCAGCGGCGTGAAGTTGGCCGTGATCTTCCAGCGGCCGGAGGCGTCGTTCACCGCCACGATTTTGTCGATGACGTATTTCTGGAACGACTCGACAGGTTGGCCCACCAGTTCGTCGACCACCGCCATCAGAATCAGCATCTGCTGCGACACCAGCGCCAGCGAACCGGCGGTGTTGTCCATCACCAGCTTCGGAGCGATGCCTCGCGCCAGAAGCTGGCACATATCCAGATAGTTGATGATGTCCGTGATCGGCGCGGCACTGGTGATGTTTGTTTCGTACCGCTCAAAGTCCAGCTCATAAGGGCCGACAGAACCGTCCGACGTTTCGATCCGCTTGTTTGAGGCGTAGACCACATTCCCAGCGCGGGCCGTCTTGCGGGCCGCGTCGAAGGCCGCGGCGCCGTCAATCGGCGGGAGGTCGTCCCCCAGGGGATTCGGATAGCTGTCCGGGCCATGCACCAGACCGGAATCGTAAATGAACTTGTCGATGAACGTCGACAACTGCCCTGTGATCTGGCTTTTGTCCTGCCAGAGCTTCTTCGGCGCACCGAGATACCGACTCTTTCCGTGCGGTTCCGTGGGAGTGGCGTCAATGGCCAGCCACCAGCAATAGCCCGGAGACAGGACGATCGGCTGTTTCTTGCCTTTCTGGTAGACGTTGATGCCGTCGAAATCCCCGTCCGGCGTCAGCCGCATTTCGGTGTGACGATAGGGGAGTTCCTTCAGGTGAACCGTGTTGATCCGCGCGGCCGCGTCATAGCCGACAACCTTTTCGTAGGCGACACGTCCGTAAGCGTCGGCCTCCAACATGGTCCGGAACTTGGACCACCAGAGGTTTTCGAGATCCGCGGCCAGTGCGATCTCGCGCGGGTCTTCAGTCTCGGCCGTGAAGCTCACCTTTGCTGTCTGGGAGTTGGCCTGAATGACCCGATCACCGAGCGTCACCTGATAGTCGGTGCGCATCTGGTCCACAAGATCGGCGATCCCGGCCGGTTCCGGCTTGATGTGGGACGCGAGCGCGCGGCCGGTGGAACCCTTGGGAGGGCGAGACTGGACAGCCATTTAGCTTCCCCGCTTGGCGTACTTGATGAGGATTTCACCGGACATGACCACCGATGGGCCGCTATCGTCCCAGAGGTAGGCTTCCAGCGTCCGCTCGCTGGAGGTCATGGCGGAATTGTTCGTCCAGGTGATGTTGCCGTTGGCGTCGTCCGTGCGATCCAGGCCCGCGTTCTCGACCTGCTGCACCGTGGCCTTGGTAGCCTTGTCGATGACCGTCAGGGAGAGGGAGGCGATGCCGTTGAGCGGTTCGGCTTCCGTAACACCGTTGGCCGTCGAGGTCGCCGTGATCGTGTTGTCGGCGATCTCGCCCAGGTAGGCGGTGTGCCGGAAGGTGAAGGTGCGAGGGACGACTTCGCCGACGATCGGGGAGATGGAGAGCGCGGCGTCGGCCACTGTTGCCGACCACACCCGCCCCTTCGCGGCCGTGCCATCGACCGTCGCTGAGATGATCAGCGAAAGGGCGTCGTAATCGACCACCGAGGACGGGACGGTGAAGGATGCCTTGTAGAGTCCTGTCGCGATGTTCGTGACCGTCACCGTCGCTCCGTTGGCCGTGCCGTTGACGTACAGGACACCCGTGGGCGTCCCCGTAGCGTTGGCGGCCGCACCGTCTGCGGTCTGGGTGGTGAACAGGGGGGCTTCCGCGCGATTGGCGGCCGTAATCATTGGGCAACTCCTCGAATCAATCCGTTACCGATCAGGGCCACACCGCCGCCCGCCGCTTCCGTCGTCGCAATCACGAACGTGTCACTGACGGCGAACACCAGGGCATCGGCGGACGAACGCACCTTGACCTTTGCCGTGGCGGTGATGTGGTCGGTGGTTGGCGTGTAGGAATAGCTGCCGGTATTTGGCTCGCTGCTGACGATGGTGGTGGGGTAGGTCGAACCGCCGTCCAGTGACAGCAGGATGTCGACGTTGTCGATTGTTCCGGAGTACGACCAACTGACCGTCAACGCCGTTCCCGTCAGCCCAATCGTCGACGATGTCGGGGCGTCGATGTGGTCAATTGACGGGTCTAGTCCGCCAGCGGCAACCACCTCGTCATAGATCAGTGACGCCGCATCGCTTTGCCCTGTCGCGTTGGGATGGATGCCATCGGTTGTGCTGAGAGCTTCGCCAGCCGCACCCAAGTCGATCAGGTGCATCTTGCCGTCAGTCGTCGCAGCATTGAAACCGGCAGTTACCTGCGACCGGCAATAGCCGCCAAACGGGACGATGATCCAGATGTGGGCGGGTGACGGATATGCCGGCCGCAACTGAGCCAGTCCGGCCGTGACTTCTGCCGTTGGATCGACACTGTTGAGGCTGTCGTTTGTCCCAAGGTTCACGAAGACGTGCTTCACCGCCGGGAGCGCTGCCCCTGCGACAAGACGCGACTTCCCGGAAATGTGAGACTTGAACGATGAATTCGCTGGCGTTGCCGTGTCGATGAACTTGGGAACGCCGCCGGTCGTTGGACCGTACTTCCAGCCCAACTCACCGAAGCCGACGTTGATGCAGTTCATTCCGAGAGTTGCCGCAAGCAGCGTCGACCACGATTTCGCGGCGGTCCCTCCAGCGATGCTCGCGGCGTCGATGTACAAGCCTTCTGTAATCGAATCGCCGTAGCAGACGATGTAGTCGGCTTCCGGTGCATAGGTAGCACCGATGGCTTCACTGGCGGCGTTGCGAGTGTGGAAGCCAACCAGCTTCACCTTGTTTGTCGGCGAGGTCCATCGCGATTGAATCCAGTCTGTGTGATCGAACTGAAGCGTCAGAACGTGGGCTGCATTCGACAGGCCATCCAGAACAATCGGCGTGTTGGAGTTGGCCGACAGTTCGACGGTGCTCCACGAACCCGAATCAACGCGATACCGCACCACTGGACGACTGCCGTCTGCGGTGCTGGACAACTCGGAATTCTCAAAGACCGGCACAGCTCCTGTCCCTGTCCACTGTACCCTGCTTTCCGCACCGGCATTCACCGAGGCGATGTAGGTCGCATCCGCATGGACGTTGCTGTCCTGCAGCGAACCCGATCCGTCGTCGTACCAGTTGCCGGAGGTCCAGACGTTCGGATCGCTGATCGGGATATCGACAACCGCGTCGTAGGCGATGACCGACATAATGTGGATGCCGGTCGTCGTGGTAATGGCCGACTGCCAGCCGTAACCAGCCTTACCCTTGGCGGTGGGCGACGATGCCGTGACGGTCTGGTTGAGGACGCCGTCGAAATAGACGTTGACGCTCGTTCCGGCAACGGACACCCGAACGACGTGTTGACCAACGGACAGCGGCGCAGAAATCAGGGAGCCAAGGTTTCCGTCCCATGCGACCGCGCAGTATTCGCCGTTAAAAAGAACCGCAATCCACGCACTGCCTGTTGCTGGCAGTCGCAGGAACAGAACGCACCCATTCGTCACCGTGTCGGCGATGACCGATTTGACATCGACCACTGCTTCGACCGTGTAGTCGGCAGTGTCCGGCGTCCCGCTGGTGATGACGTAGGCCGGGCCGCCCGTGCAGTACGCCGCGTTGTTGTTGATGAGGACCGTACCAGCACCTTGCGGCTGATACGAATTGGTCGCCCCCAACTCGCCCGTGTGGGCGGTGATGTTCGTGCCGTTGGCACCAGTGATTGAGTCGTAAAGGAACTCAGCCATTGTTCGCGGCCTCCGAATGCCGATCAGCCCAACAGACAGCAGCCCTGCAAACACGAAGAGAACGACTGCGACACGTCGCATGGAACCGCCCCAGTGATAGCCACGGGGCATGACAGACACGTCGCCCCAACGGGGGCAGCATAGGGCGGAACCGCGTCACTATTCCATCTTCCAATCGTGAACCACGCCCGCAGCATTCGGGGCCGTCGCATCCGCCGCGCCCGCCGCACTGGTACACTTCACCGTGAACCCGTTCTCCAGCGGCAAGTCCTCAATCACCAGCGTCTGCCCGGCCGGAATCGCATGATCGAACAACATCCGGGAAGTCCCCGTGTTCAGGTTCGCCAGCAACACGTCCCACGCATTGAAGTACATCACAGTATCCGCGGACGGATTCGTGACGTGCATCCGGTCGATCATCTGCCCGCCAGAGCGCAACTGCACCGCGGGCGATTCGTCAATGTCCCGCGTGATCGTCGGACGGGGCTTTGAAAACGGATAAGGCATCCTTGCCTCTCAGAACAGGAAGGGGGTTTTGTTGAAGGGACCAGCCGGACCGCCGAAGAATCCTCCGCCGCCACTCACCGCCGGAAGCTGTGCCACCAGCAGACTGACGTAGTATTCCTGCCCCTGAAGCGACAGATGCACGCCGTTCGCGTTGCCTTCGGGCGCTCTCGCGTCCTCGCCCGTGTCGACATAGATCACGTTGGCGTCAGAAGCAGCCGCAACACCGGCAGCAATCTCGGTGGAGTGCTCACCGCTCGGCGGGCGACAGAAGTAGATTGGCGTTGTGGGCGCAGCCGTTCGCCATGCCGCAGCCAGGGCCGTGACAACCGCCGTGACATCTCCCGCGTCGTTCTGCCCGTGACAGCACAGGATTTCGTCGTAGGTCTCGGCGAACTCGCCGCCAGTGAGCCTCGATTGCCCGCTGAACTTGAAATCCCAGGCGTCCTCAAGGTTTGGAACGCTCGCAGTAGGGACATCCGCTGTGTACCCCTGACTGGCGAAGCACACGACGGTGACTTCCGCGTTGCGTTCTGCCGCCAACAGCATGGGATACGCTCGCGTGGGGTCCATCGCTGCAACACCGCCAGCAAGAGAGATGGCGTCAAAGCCTTCTCCCTGCGAATCACCATAGACCAGCATCCGGCGGCTGTACGTTGTCGGTGCGGAGATCGCTTTTCCCGCATCAACCATAAACCCCGTCACCTTGAGCGCCATGACTGGCGTCCAGCGGTCGTAGTCCAGCGGATTGCAGCCGCCGAAGTACAGCTTGAGCGTGTGCGGCCCGTCCGTCAGACCTTGCGCCAGCTCGACCCACTCAGCCCATGACGTGAGTTGGAGATGGTCCTGCACAACCCCGTCAATTTCGTAGATCAGCTTCGGATAATCCGCCGCACTGACCGACCCGGAGACCTGCGCCGACACATCGACTTTGACGTGTACCGAAGTGCCAGGGAAATTGAACTTCGCATAAGCACCCGTGTTGACCGTGATAGCGTAATCACTGCCGGAGAACGCCCAATTTCCAAGTGAGTAGAAGATGGCCGCATCATCAATGGCGATAAACTCGCCGGAGATTGGGTCATCACTGGCCGTCAGTTCGTCGAGCATCAGTCCCGTGGACGAACCATTCGACGTACCGAGCCAGATCCCGGCAGACCCGGCAGCCGTCACCGGCGAGGAACTGTCGCTGACAGAGATGCAGTTGCCCCGCAACCGACGATCCACCCAATTCCCGGCAATCAGCCACTTGCCATCACTGACGCGCCGAACCCGACACTTCAGGGCCGTTGTCGCACTGCCGGACGCTTCAATCGTGAGGTCGTAGGAATCGTCAGCCGTCAGCGTCCCACTGACGGAGTCCAGTCCGGACGCTGCGTTCTTGTAGAGATTGAATACGCCGTTCTGGTAGGTGAGCGAATACCACTCCTGCGCCGCCGCCTGCACCCGCACCATCACGCCGTAGTGGTCAGTGGTGTTCGTCTTGAACAGGAATCGACCAGTCACCGAATAGTCAGCGTCGGCCGGGCTTCCCGATGTGCGGAACAACTGATTGGCGGCGGCCCCGATTGCCCGGTTACTGACGATCGTGGCGACAGACGAGCCGAAGCTCGTGGCCGCTGCATACGTTCCGCCTGAGTCGCTGGTGTGCGACAGCAGGGCGGCGTTGTCGGTGGCCGTGAATGTGTCGAGGAAGTCCGCCATGGCCCCCGTTATCGTTCCCCTACCGCGAGAACCGCCCCAGCCCTGCCGCACCACGGGGAGGGAGCGAGGGCTTCTGTTCCGGCTTCAGGAGAATCTTGTTGCACGCGCCCGCTGTCGCGTCCGCTTGGTCATCGTGGTCGTACTCCCGGTCATCCGGGCCGACATTGACCAGCTCGTCAATCCAGGGGCGGTTCCACTTGCCGCGCGCAATGCGCACCCGCCCCGCCTCGCACTGTGCCGCGAACGGGCGCCAGCGCGTGAGCTTCGCCGTCACAGGGGGGTCGAACCGCGGTGAGAACCTCGCCCACAGCCGGGCGTGAATCAACGTCACTTCCTTAGACGTTCCGCCCGGCTCCTTTTCGATCCAGAGTTCCAGGTCCTTGCCATAAGCCTGGACATCCAGTTCCGCCGTTTGCTCAATGACTTCGTTTCGTGCGTGCGGCGACCACTGCCCGCGGACTACGTCGATGACATACAGCAGGTCGTCTTCCCCGTGTCCCATGAGGACGCCGACTGAGTAGTCTCCGGTTTCGCTGGCGCTCTTGTCCCAATACCGGATGTACCGCTTGCACCGCGGAGCCACGTCGACGAACTGCGCCAGCCACTCCCGCTGGAAGATGCCGCGACCTTCGGAATCAAACCGCGCTTCGTATTCCTGCCCAAATGCGAACCCGCCCATGTCCTCGCGGGCGAGCGCCAGTTCCTCCGCAGAAATCAGGGGGTTGTCACTGGATGGCCGTTGCCAGCGTTCCCATTGCTCGCGATTCTCCGCCGCCTGGAAGATGTCCCAGAACAGATTGAACCCTTTGGGCGTGCCAATCAGCGCCGCCCATCCATTCTTGTCCGAGAGCGTGGGGCGCAGGGATTCGATCCAGGCATCCCGCTTGATCGACGCGAATTCGTCGACGATCAGCCCGTCCAGGCCGGAACCGCGGAGAGAGTCCGGCCGGTCCGCAGACTTCAGGGTGACAGAACCGCCCCGCCGCATCCCTTCCGGGGGGGCGAACTCGATGCGCCGCTCCACCTCGTCCTTGTCGATCCACGTTCCGGCGCAGGACCGCTTGAGGTCTCGCCAGAATTCATTGGAGACGTTGTAGGACGGGGCGACCCACCAGATATTGCCACCATCGCGCGCGCCGCGCAATGCCCCGCGGTGTGGGCCATGCCCCTTGATGGACATGCACTGGCCCATCGTGGACTTTCCCCACCGCCTCCCGCAGACGACAACCTTAAACCTCGCCGGACTCAGGAGAACCGGCAGTTGATGCGGCAGCGGCTTCGGCAAGACGATGCGCCGAGTTTCCATACCAGTTCTCATCTTCCACAATGGCCGGCGGGCCTGCCGTGTGCTCGATACTCACGTTGTCGCGGTACTTCTCAGGCATCGCGCCCTTCATCAGAAAGATCAGGAGCGTGTCCGAGAACTTCCGCTTGACGCCGCACTGCCCGCCTTCGTGAAAGACCGGCTCGTCCCAGCCCTCCGTAGCGCGACGGCGGGCCTCTTGTTCCAGAACATCACAGGCTTCCCGGTTGGCTTGCTCGAATGCAGCGGCGTAGTCTGCGTCCTTCAGCCAGTCGTAGTGCTGCCGCCGTCCAACCCCAGCCGCCTCAGCCGCGTGCGTCACCGTTCCGATGCGTGCGTACTGAAACAGGAACGCCTTTTGGTTATTCGAGAGCCTTTTTAGCTGTGCGTTTTCCACACGGTCCGCGACATCGGCGGCAGCGTCACAGACCTTATCCGCCAATTCATCGCCCGCGGCCCACTGGCTTGCCCCAGGAATCGCTCCCGCAACGCTGGACACCTGTTCATGCCCCTCCGCGTCCCGATGCATCTGCGGGCCTCCTGTGCGTTCTGGCGAGCCATCGCACCCTGCCCCCTCACATTCCCCATCTTGACACTTTGCGGTAGCACCGCGCGCGCGCGCGGTGCTCGCCTGTTCGTCTGGGGTGTTGGTGTCCGTGGTCACTGCCAGCTTTCAATCAGCAGGAGCATCCCGGCCATGATGGCGAGGATGCCAAGGGCGACGGGGGATGGGTTCGGGGATTCGGCGGATTGCCGGGTCATTGCTCGCGAACTTCAATCAGCTTGAGCCGGCCGTCATCAAAAATCTTCAGCAGCTTTTCGAGCGGCTTCCCAATCGTGAACGCAATCGCCGGGCAGGCATGCACCACTCGCTGGCGTTGGCCGGGAGTGGCACAGACCGTGTAGACGTATCCGGGTCCGGTGAGTTCGTAGATCAGCATGGTCCGGTTATCGGGCGGGGCGGTCGATGATTCTCACGATGGCCCAGACGACGGCGATCCACATACCCATGTCGGCGGCGTAGCGGATGGCGTCGGCGAGAGGTTGCAGGTCCACGGTGGGGAGCCGGAGCATCAGAACGGGCACTCCCGGTCTTCATCGGGCCGCGTCACGACCTGCGACTCTTCGCCTTTCGGCGCGGCCGGCTCGCGTGGCTTGAACTTGACGGCGAAGTATTTCTTGCCGTCCTTGGTCTCATTGACCCACGCATCCATGTAGTAATCGACGCCGCCAACGGTGGCCTTGCCGCTGTAGGGCGGATGCCGGTCGGACTTGGGGTTGTCGACGCGGAAGATGGCTCCGCTGTTGTCTCGCTGTTCAGCCACTCAATTCCCCTTGCTTGTGCGGAGGTATTCC
>Ga0247823_10000857_pt1 | contig 25635 bp, 26 predicted proteins | sample 13C_PalmiticAcid_2_FD_192426 | JGI IMG/M metagenome (GOLD analysis project Ga0247823, IMG submission 192426) | Soil microbial communities from agricultural site in Penn Yan, New York, United States - 13C_PalmiticAcid_Day30 | ecosystem: Environmental > Terrestrial > Soil > Agricultural land... | reverse complement strand
GCCCAGCGCGGCCAGCAGCGCGGGGCCGATCCCCATCGCCAGTGGCGGGTCGTGCGGCGTCTGCGGCGTGGGCCGCAGGGGCCCCCAGAAGGCGCGCACCGTCACCACGCCGGCCACCGCCACCATCACCGCATTGGCCAGGATGGCGATGGCCACCGGCAGCCACGATGCGGTGGCGCTGAGCTGCGCCTCGTACACCAGCTCCTTCGCCACGAAGCCCACGAAGGGCGGCAGCCCCGCCATTGACAGGCCCGCCAGCAACGCGGTGGCGGCCGTCAGCGGCATGCGCCGCGCCAGGCCGCCGAGCTGCGTGCTGTCGCGCGTGCCGGCCTCGTGGTCCACGATTCCCGCGACCATGAACAGGCAGGCCTTGTACAGCGCGTGCACGATGAGGAAAGCCACCATGGCCGTGGCCGCCAGCGGGTGCGGCAGCGCGATCAGCGTGACCAGGGTGCCGAGCGACACCACCGTGGAATACGCCAGCACGCGCTTGAGGTCCGTCTCGCGCAGCGACAGCAATGCGCCCGTGAGCATGGTGGCCAGACCCGTGGTGAGCAGCAGGCCGGTCCACAGCGCGTGTTCGCCGAACACCGGGTTCAGGCGCGCCAGCAGGTACACGCCCAGCTTGACCATGGTGGCCGAGTGCAGGAAGGCCGACACCGGCGTGGGCGCCACCATGGCGTTGGGCAGCCAGGCGTGCAGCGGCACCTGGGCGGATTTGGCAAAGGCGCCCAGGGCGACCAGCGCGATCACCCAGGCGGCGTGCGGCTGTGCGGCCAGGCCCTCCATGGCCAGGATCTCGGAAATGCGGAACGTGCCTGCGCCCTGCCCCAGCACGATGGCGCCCGCCAGCAGCGCCAGCCCCCCGCCCACCGTGATCAGCAGGCCTTGCTGGGCCGAGCGGCGCGAGGCCGCCTGTTCGGGCGTGAAGCCGATCAGCAGGAAGGAGGCCAGACTGGTGAGCTCCCAGAACACCAGCAGCACGATCAGGTCGTCGGCCAGCACCGCGCCCAGCATGGCGCCCATGAACAGCGTGAGCCGCGCGAAGAAGCGCGCGATGTCCGCATGCCCCGCGAGGTAGCGCGCGGCGTACAGAAAGATGAACGTGCCGATGCCCGTGATCAGCAGCGCGAACAGCAGCGACAGGCCGTCGGCCCGCAGCGCCAGCGCGATGCCCAGGCTGGGGATCCAAGGGGTGACCTCCACGCGCGCGCCGCTGGCCAGCACCTCGGGCAGCAGGCTGGCAAAGCCCGCGCACAGCGCGGCCGGCAGCAGCCAGACGAGCGCGGCCAGCGGCGCGCGCCAGCGCAGCAGCGCCCAGACGAGGGGCGCGGACAACAGGGCGGTGAAGACGAGCGGGGTGAGCGACATGGGGCAGGCGGGGTGAAGTCCCTGTCTGCCCTGGCGCAAGCGCCGTGCCGCGTCACGGCGCGCCGCGCGCGCCTTGTGAATCAAGCACTTGCGCGCGCGCCTGGCCCGCGCCTGTTCAGCAGCGTAAACGTCGGCGGCGCGCCGCGTCGCGCGAAGTGAACGTCCTCAGACGTCCAGCACCAGCCGCGCCGAGCGGGCCCGCGAACAGCACGGCGTCATGTGCGTGTTGGCGGCTTTCTCCTCGTCGGTCTGGTACTCATCGCGGTGCTCGGGCGTGCCCTCCAGCACCGGCACCAGGCAGGTGCCGCAAATGCCCTGCTCGCACGACAGCGGGATGTCAACGCCGGCCTGAATCAACGCCTGCGCCACGCTCCTGCCCTCAGGCACGTCCACCGTCACGCCGCTGCGCGCGGCTACCACGGTGAAGGCCGTGCCCACCTGCGGTACCTCGGCCTTGAAGTGCTCCACGTGCACACGCTCGCCGGGCCAGCCGCGCGCGGCGGCGCCCTGAGTGACGAATTCGATGAAGCCCTCGGGGCCGCACACATACAGGTGCCCGCGGGTGTCGGCCAAGGCCTCGTCGAGCGAGAAGCGCTGCGCGGGCGCGCCGTCATCAAGGTGCACGCGCACCGAGGCCGCGAAGGCACTGGCCGCCAGCTCGTGGGTAAAGGCGGCGCGCTCGGCGCTGCGCGCGCAGCAATGCAGCACGAAGGGCGTGCCGCGCGCGTGCAGCGCGTGCGCCATGGCCAGCAGCGGAGTGATGCCGATGCCGCCCGCCACCAGCACGGCGGGGCGGTCGTCGTCGGCCAGGGGGAAGTTGTTGCGCGGCTGGCCGATCCGGATGAGCCGGCCTTCGGTGAAGTGCCGGTGCACGCCTTCGGAGCCGCCGCGCGAGGCCGGGTCGCGCAGCACGCCCAGGCGGTAGCGGTGGCGCTCGCGCGGGTCGTTGCACAGCGAGTACTGGCGCATCAGGCCAGGTTCCACCACCACGTCCACGTGCGCGCCGGCCTCGAAGGGCGGCAGCTCGCGGCCGTCGGGCGCCACCAGCTCCAGCGCCACGATGTCGGTGGCCGCGTCCTCGCGGCGCGCGATGCGCACGTCCAGCGGCGCGCCGGGGCGCGCTTCGCTGTCGATGGCGGGGTCGTTCACCTGGGCGTTTACCTCGATGCTCATTCCGGTTTCATGTCTTCGCTCAAGAGGCGGTCCAGCACGCGGCGGTAGCGCGTCGGGCCCGCGTCGATCGCCAGCAGCACCGGCGACAGTGGCGTGCGCGCCTGGTCCATCAGGCGCTGCTGCGCCTCGATCACCGGCACGTCCTGCTCGGCGAAGGCGAAGGTGCGCATCTCGAAGATCTTGTCGCGGATGGCACTGTTCTTCTCGTCACCCTCGGTCAGCACGTTCCAGCGCGCGGCCGAGTAGTGGTAGTGCGTGGTGCGCTCGGTCTCGGGTGTGAGCAGGTGCAGCGCGAAGTAGCCCGTGCCCTTCTCTTTCGGTTCGCCCGGCTTGCTCACGCCGAACTCCAGGATCATGTAGCAGGGCGCGTACCAGCTGATGGTGCTCCACTGGTCACCGCGCTCGAAGCCGGGCGGGCTCATCATCTTCAGGATGCCCGGGGTGTCGGCGTTCTTCGAGGGCCGGCTCACGGCCACCACGTCCCCTTTCTGTTCGACCTTGATGTCGGCCTCCACCGTGTCGGCATTGCCCAGGATGCCGGCGTGCACGTAAGAGGTGTGGCTCAGGTCCAGCAGGTTGTCCACCACCAGCTCGTAGCCGGCGTCCACCGTCAGGTAGCCGGGCTTGGTGATGTGCATCGCGGGCCGGTCGTCCAGGCAGCTGTAATCGGGGATCTTCGCCGGGTCGGGCGCCTTGTCGCCCATCCAGATCCACAGCAGGGTGTGGCGCTCGACCACCGTATAGGACCTGAGGTGGGCCGCGGCCGGGATGGTGCAGTTGCCGTGCGGGTTCTTCACGCATTGGCCGTCGGCACCGAATTCGAGCCCGTGGTAGATGCACTGCACGCGGTCGCCGGCCATGAGCTTGCCCATGGACAGCGGCGCGAAGCGGTGCGAGCAGCGATCCGTCATGGCGGCGATGCCGCCGTCTTCCTTGCGGAAGAACACGATGGGCTCGTTGAGGATGGTACGCGAGACCATCTTGCCCGGCGCCAGGTCGGCAGACCACATGGCCACGTACCAGGTGTTGCGGATGAAGCGGTCGGTGGTCGAGGCTGCGGCGGCGCGAACCAGCGGCTTCTCGGTCAGGGTGGGGGCGGCTTGACTCATGGTGTGGTGTCCTTGTCTCTTCTCGTCAACGGTGCGGCGGCTTCCCTGAGGGGAGTTCCCAGCCCGCGAAAGGCTAGCCGAGCGACCCTGGGGCCGCAAACGAGAGTTCTTCATGAGGCCATGAGGTGGAGTTCCGCGAAGGGCCGGGCGCCTCAGGATCGCTCATGCCCTCATGAGCAAGTCTCGTTGGCGCCGCGCCGCCCCCATGGCTAGCATCCGCGCCCATTCGAGACCAAGACGCCGCCTTCATGCCGCCCGCGCCGATGCCCCCGATCATTCTGCAGACCGACCACCTCACCAAAGTGTTCAAAGGCTTCACTGCCGTGAGCGACGTGAACCTTCGTGTGCGCGAGGGCAGCATCCATGCCCTCATCGGCCCCAATGGCGCGGGCAAGACCACCTGCTTCAACCTGCTGACCAAGTTCCTGGAGCCCAGCAGTGGCAGCATCATTTTTCAGGGCCGCGACATCACGCGGGAAAAACCCGCGGACATCGCACGCCGTGGCGTCATCCGCTCGTTCCAGATCTCGGCCGTGTTCCCCCACCTCACGGTGCTGGAGAACGTGCGCCTGGGGCTGCAGCGCGCGCTCGGCAGCACCTACCACTTCTGGAAGCCCGAGCGCTCTCTGCATCACCTGCACGGCCGCGCGATGGAACTGCTCACCGAGGTCGGCCTGGAGTCCTTCGCGAACGAGACCTGCGTGAACCTGGCCTACGGCCGCAAGCGCGCGCTGGAGATCGCCACCACGCTGGCCATGGAGCCCCGGCTCATGCTGCTCGACGAACCCACGCAAGGCATGGGGCACGAGGACGTGCACCGCGTCACCGACCTCATCCGCCGCGTGGCCGTGGGCCGCACCGTGCTCATGGTGGAGCACAACATGGGCGTGGTCTCCACCATCGCCGACACCATCACCGTGCTGCAGCGCGGCGCCGTGCTGGCCGAGGGCAGCTACGCCCAGGTCTCGACCGACCCGCGCGTGCTCGAGGCCTACATGGGCGCCGAGGCCACCGAGCTCGAGGGAGCGCACTGATGGCCGCCGCGCTGCGCATCCAGAACCTGCACGCCTGGTACGGCGAGTCGCACGTGCTGCACGGCGTGGACCTGGAGGTCCGCGAGGGCGAGGTCGTCACGCTGCTGGGTCGCAACGGCGCGGGCCGCACCAGCACGCTGCGCGCCGTCATGGGCCTGACGGGCACGCGAAAGGGCAGCATCCAGGTCTTCGGTCAGGAAACCATCGCCATGCCCACCTACCGCATCGCGCCGCTGGGCATCGGCTACTGCCCCGAAGAGCGCGGCATCTTCGCCAGCCTGTCGGTGGAAGAGAACCTGCTGCTGCCACCCCGGCTCAAGGGTGGTGGAGCCGGTGTGGGGGCTGCCATGGGCGTGGACGAGATCTACGCCATGTTCCCCAACCTCGCCGAGCGCCGCCATAGCCCGGGCACGCGCCTGTCCGGCGGCGAGCAGCAGATGCTGGCCGTGGGCCGCATCCTGCGCACCGGCGCGCGGCTGCTGCTGCTCGACGAGATCTCCGAAGGCCTCGCCCCGGTCATCGTGCAGGCGCTCGGCCGAATGATCCGCACCCTGCGCGCCAAGGGCTACACCGTGCTCATGGTGGAGCAGAACTTCCGCTTCGCCGCGCCGCTGGCCGACCGCTTCTACGTGATGGAGCACGGCCGCGTGGTGGAGGCCTTCGCCGCCGCCGACCTCAAGGCCCGGATGCCGCTGCTCAACGAGCTGCTCGGCGTGTAGGCCGGCGCGAAAGTCCCCGATGAACCTGCTCGACATTCCCCTGCCCATCCTGCTCAGCCAGTTGCTGCTGGGCCTGGTCAACGGCTCCTTCTACGCCATCCTCAGCCTGGGCCTGGCCGTCATCTTCGGCCTGCTGCACGTCATCAACTTCGCGCACGGCGCGCTGTTCATGCTGGGCGCGGTGCTCACCTGGATCGGCCTCAACCACTTCGGCGTTCCCTACTGGGCCATGCTGCTGATCGCGCCGCTGCTGGTGGGCGCCTTCGGCGTTGTCATCGAGCGCACGCTGCTGCGCTGGATCTACCGGCTCGACCACCTCTACGGCATGCTGCTCACGCTGGGCGTCACCCTGGTGCTGGAGGGCGTGCTGCGCGCCATCTTCGGCGCCTCGGGCCTGCCCTACAGCGCGCCCGAAGCGCTGCAGGGTGCCACGCAGCTGGGCTTCATGTTCCTGCCCAACTACCGCATCTGGGTGGTGGTGGCCTCGCTCACGGTGTGCTTCGCCACCTGGTACCTCATCGAGCGCACGCGCCTGGGCGCCTACCTGCGCGCCGGCACCGAGAACCCCAAGCTCGTCGAGGCCTTTGGCATCAACGTGCCCCTGATGGTGATGCTCACCTACGCCTTTGGCGTCGGCCTGGCGGCCTTCGCGGGCGTGCTCGCGGCGCCGGTGATGCAGGTGTCGCCGCTCATGGGGCAGAACCTGATCATCGTGGTGTTCGCGGTGGTGGTGATCGGCGGCATGGGCTCGATCATGGGCGCCATCCTCACCGGCCTGGGCCTGGGCGTGCTCGAAGGCCTCACCAAGGTCGTGTACCCCGAGGCCTCGGCCACCGTGGTCTTCGTGGTGATGGCGATCGTGCTGCTGCTGCGCCCCGCCGGCCTGTTCGGAAAGGAACATTGAGATGAAGCGCCTGCCCACCATCGGCTACGGCCTCTTGCTCGCGGGCCTGCTGGCCGCGCCCTTCCTCGGTGCGTACCCCATCTTCCTGATGAAGCTGCTGTGCTTCGCGCTGTTCGCCTCGGCCTTCAACCTGCTGCTGGGCTACGCGGGGCTGCTGTCCTTCGGCCACGCGGCCTTCTTCGGCGGCTCGGCCTACGTGGCCGGCCACGCCATGAAGGCCTGGGGTCTGCCGCCCGAGCTGGGCCTGCTCGCGGGCACCGCGGCCGGCGCGCTGCTGGGCTGGGTGTTCGGCGTGCTGGCCATCCGCCGCCAGGGCATCTACTTCTCCATGATCACACTCGCACTCGCTCAGCTGGTGTACTTCGTGGCGGTGCAAATCCCGGCCACGGGCGGCGAGGACGGCCTGCAGGGCGTGCCACGGGGCGTCCTGTTCGGCTTCATCGACCTGGGCCGCGACCTGAACATGTACTACCTGACGGTGGCCATCGCCGTCGGTGCCTTCCTGCTCATCGCGCGCGCCATCGCTTCGCCGTTCGGGCAGGTGCTCAAAGGCGTGCGCGAGAACGAGCCGCGTGCCACCTCGCTCGGCTACGACGCCGACCGCGTGAAGCTCATGGCCTTCGTGCTGTCGGCCGCGCTGGCGGGCCTGGCCGGTTCGCTCAAGACCCTGGTGCTGGGCTTCGCCTCGCTCACCGACGTGCACTGGCTGGCCTCGGGCCAGGTCATCCTCATGACCATGATCGGCGGCGTGGGCACGCTCAGCGGGCCCCTGATGGGATCGGCCGTCATCCTGCTGCTCGAAGGCAAGCTCGGGCAGTTCGGCCAGGCGCTGGCCAACCTGAGCGGCTGGAACGGTTTCGCCGCGCTGGGCGAGTCGGTGACCACCACCATGGGCGTGCTGTTCATCTTCTCGGTGCTGGTGTTCCGCAAAGGGATCATGGGCTTGGGGATGAAACGCCGATGAGCGAACTGCAGCACGCGCGCGCCGACGACGGCGCCCGCATCGCCTTCAGCCTGCGCGAGGCCGCACCCGGCCTGCCGCGCATCGCCTTCCTGCATTCCCTGGGCATGGACCACGCGCTGTGGGGCCCGGTGAGCGAGCGCCTGGCTGGCCAGGCCAGCCTGTTGTGCCTGGACATGCGCGGCCACGGCCGCTCCGACAAACCGCCGCCGCCCTACGGCACCGAGCGCCTCGCGCGCGACCTGCGCGACGTGCTCGACCACGTGGGCTGGGCGCGCACCGTGCTCATCGGCGCCTCGCTGGGCGGCTGCGTGTCGCTGGATTTCGTGGCCCACCACAGCGAGCGCGTGCAGGGCCTGGGCCTGGTGGACACCACCGCCTGGTACGGCCCCGATGCGGACCTGAACTGGAACGCCCGCGCGCGCCGCGCGCGCGAGGAAGGCCTGGCGGCCATGGTCCCCTTCCAGGAAACGCGCTGGTTCAGCGACGCCTTTCGCGTGAGCCGGCCCGACGTGGTCGAGCGCTGCGTGCGCTGCTTCCTGGGCAACGACGTGCCGGCCTTCGCGGCGCTGTCGGACATGCTCGGCCGCTTCGACGGACGCCACCTGCTGGCGCGCATCCAGGTGCCCACGTCCATCATCGTGGGCGAAGAAGACTACGCCACGCCGGTGGCGATGTCGCAGGCGCTGCAGCGCGGCATCCGCGACGCGCGCCTCACGGTGATCCCCGCGGCGCGGCACCTGGTGCAGATCGAGCGGCCCGACGCGGTGGCCGCGATGGTGACGCGCCTGCTGGAGCGGGTGGCGACCAGCGCCTGAGCGGGGCTGGGCGCTGTATAGCGGCTCTTATAACGAACGCGCCGCACCCAAGGCGGCAGGGAAAGACCATGGAGCGCCCGTTCGGGGCAATCGCTATATTCACTAGAATATTGCGAACCCCACCGGAGCCCCCATGCCGCACCGCCCGATCCGCGCCCTGGCCCTGTCCCTCGCCGCCAGCCTGTCCTTCGCCGCCCACGCGGCCGACCTGACGGTCTCCGCCGCCGCCAGCCTCACCAACGCCTTCAAGGACATCGCCCCCCTGTTCGAGGCCGCCCACCCCGGCACCCAGGTGCGACTCAACTTCGCGGCCTCGGGCGTGCTGCTGCAGCAGATCGCCAAGGGCGCGCCGGCCGACGTGTTCGCCAGCGCCGACCAGGAGACCATGGACCAGGCGCAGGCGCAGAACCTCGTCAAGCCCGCGCAGCGGCGCGATTTCGTCTCCAACAGCCTGGTGGTGATCGTGCCCACCGCCAGCGCCAACACCCCCAAGGCGGTGGCCGATCTGACCCAGCCCGCCTACGGCAAGATCGCCATCGGCCTGCACGCCAGCGTGCCCGTGGGCCGCTACACCAAGGGCGTGCTCGAGGGCGCCAATCTCTGGGGCGCCATCGAACCCAAGATGGTGGGGGCCACCAACGTGCGCCAGGCGCTGGACTACGTGCAGCGCGCCGAGGTCGACGCCGGCTTCGTCTATTCCACCGACGCCGCGCTGATGGCCGACAAGGTCAAGGTGGCGCTGACCGTGCCCACGCCCAGGCCCATCCTCTACCCCGTGGCGCCGCTGCCCGCGGGCCCCAACGCCGCCATGGGCGAGAAGTTCGTCGAGTTCCTGTTCACGCCGCCGGCCCAGGCCGTGTTGGCGAAGTACGGCTTCGGCAAGCCCTGAACGTTCGCCGCAGGTTCTGTCGTGGCCGACGCCTGGATCCCGCTGGTCCTCACCTTGAAGGTGGCGGGTTGGGCGACCGCGCTCAACCTGCTGCTGGGCACGGCGGTGGGCTATGCGCTGGCGCGCGGGCGCTTCCCCGGCCGCGACGTGCTGGACGCTGCGCTCACCCTGCCCATGGTGATGCCGCCCACCGTGCTGGGCTACTACCTGCTCGTGGTCATCGGCAGCCAGGGCGTGCTGGGCGCCTGGCTGCTGCAGCACTTCGGCATCCGCCTCATCTTCACGGTGGAGGCGGCCATCATCGCGGCCACCATCGTGGCCTTCCCGCTGGTGTTCAAGGCGGCGCGCGCGGCCTTCGAGACGGTGGACCCGCAGTTCGAGGACGCGGCGCGCACGCTGGGCATCGGCGAATGGGCCATCTTCTTTCGCCTGACGCTGCCACTGGCCTGGCGCGGCATCCTCGCGGGCCTGCTGCTCGCCTTCGCGCGCGCGTTGGGCGAGTTCGGCGCCACGCTCATGGTGGCGGGCAGCATCGTCGGCAAGACGCAGACGCTCTCCATTGCCGTCTACGAGGCGGTGCAGGCGGGGCAGGACGGCACGGCCAACTTCCTGGTGGTGGTCACCTCCATCGTGTGCCTGGCGGTGCTGCTGGGCGCCGGCCGGCTGGTGCCGGGCCGCGTGGCGGCGCGCTGATGGGGACGCGGCAATGATCTGGGACCTGTCCTTGCAGAAAACCTTGCGGCAGGGCGACTCGCGCTTCGACGTGGACGTGAGTTTCCAGTCGGCCGCGCAGCGCGTGGTGCTGTTCGGCCCCTCGGGCGCGGGCAAGACGCTGACGCTCAAGATGGTCGCCGGCATCCTGGCGCCCGAGCGCGGCCGCATCGCCGTGGCCGGCCGCGTGCTGTTCGACAGCGAACGCGGCGTGCGCAGCACCGCGCAGCAGCGCCACCTGGCCTACATGTTCCAGGACTACGCGCTGTTCCCGCACCTCACCGTGCGCCAGAACGCGGCCTTCGCGGTGCGCCAGGGTTTGCGCAACCCATCGAAGGACGAAGCGAACGCCGACGTGGACCGCTGGCTCGCCAGCTTCGGCCTGAACGCGGTGGCCGGCCATTTCCCGCACCAGGTATCGGGCGGTCAGCGCCAGCGCACGGCGTTGGCGCGCGCGCTGGTGTCGCGGCCCACGGCCCTGCTGCTGGACGAACCCTTCGCCGCCCTGGACAAGGGCCTGCGCCAGCGCCTGCGCGACGAACTCAAGGCCCTGCAGGCCGAACTGCAACTGCCCATGCTGCTGATCACGCACGACGAGGACGATGTGCGTCACCTCGCCGAAGACGTGGTCTGCCTGGACGCCGGCCGCACCGTGGCCTGCGGCGGTGCCCTGGAACGCGGCTGATATCCTCGCCGCGGCCCCCAGCGCCACAGGAGCAGCCACGATGGCGACGAACAAACGCAGGAGCAAGAACCCGCTGGAGGTGCACGGCGCGCTCTGGCTGTCGGCCGGTGGCGCGAGCCTCGCGGGCCATGGCCGCATCGAACTCCTGCGCGCCGTGGCCGAGCACGGCTCCATCACCCAGGCCGCCAAGGCCTTCGGCATGAGCTACAAGGCCGCGTGGGACGCCATCGACACCATGAACCAGCGCGCCAGCCAGCCGGTGGTGGAGCGCAGCATCGGCGGCAAGGGCGGCGGCGCCACCAAGGTCACCGAGTTCGGGCAACGCCTCATCGCGCGCTACGAACAGGTGAACGCGGTGCACCAGCGCTTCCTGCGCCTGATCGAGCAGGACGCCATGGACCTGGACCAGGAGTTTTCACTGCTGAAGGTGCTGAACATGAAAACCAGTGCGCGCAACCAGTGGGTGGGCACCGTCACGGCCGTGCGCGCCGGTGCGGTGAACGACGACATCGAGGTGACGCTGCCCGGCGGGCAGCGCCTGGCCGCCACCGTCACGCGCGGCAGCACCGAATCGCTGGCGCTGCGCACGCAGATGGCGGTGATCGTGCTGGTGAAGTCGTCCGCCGTGCTGCTGGCGGTGGACCTGGCCGGGGCGCGCCTGTCGGCGCGCAACCGCATCGACGGCGATGTGGCCTCGGTGACGCCGGGCGCCGTCAACGCCGAGGTGGTGGTCCGTTCCGCGAATGGCGTCGAGGTGGTGGCCGTGGTGCCTCAGACCGCCGTGGCGGAGCTCGCGCTCGCGCCCGGCGCCGCCGTCACGGCCCTGGTCAAGGCCTCGGACATCATCCTGGCCGTGGCCAGTTGAGCCGCCGCCTCGGAACAGGTTCTCAGACCCCCACCACCGACACCGCCTTGGTGTTGAGGTACGCCTCCATCGCCTCGGGCCCGCCCTCGGTGCCGTAGCCCGAGTCCTTGATGCCGCCGAAGGGCAGCTCGGCCGAGGGCGTGGCCGGCTGGTTGATCCACACCATGCCCGCTTCCACACGGCTGGCCAGCATCTGCACGTTCTTGAACGAGCGCGTGAACGCGTAGGCTGCCAAGCCGTACGGCAGGCGGTTGGCCTCGGCGATCGCGTCTTCCAGCCGGTCGAAGGCGCGGATGCCCGCGATCGGGCCGAAGGGCTCGTTGTTGAACAGGTCGGCTTCCAGCGGCACCTGGCGAATGATGGTGGGCGCGAAGAAGTTGCCCGCTTCCCCCACGCGCTCGCCGCCGGTGAGGATCTCGGCGCCGTGCTCGACCGCGTCCTTCACCACCTGGGCCATGGCCGTCACGCGGCGGGCGTTGGCCAGCGGGCCCAGCGTGGTGCCCTCGGCCAGGCCGTCGCCCAGCTTCAGGCCCTGCGCGTGCTGCGTCAGCGCGCGCGAGAACTCTTCCACCAGGCTGCTGTGCACCAGAAAGCGCGTGGGCGAGATGCAGACCTGGCCCGCGTTGCGGAACTTGGCCGCGCCCGCGGCCTTCACGGCCAGGGCCACGTCGGCGTCCTCGGCCACGATCACCGGCGCGTGGCCGCCCAGCTCCATGGTCACGCGCTTCATGTGGCGCCCGGCCAGGGCCGCGAGCTGCTTGCCCACCGCAGTGGAACCGGTGAACGTGACCTTGCGGATCACCGGGTGCGGGATCAGGTGGCCCGAGATCTCGGCCGGGTCGCCGAACACCAGGCCCACCACGCCGGGGGGCAGGCCGGCGTCGACGAAGCAGCGCAGCAGCGCGGCCGGCGCGGCGGGGGTCTCCTCGGGCGCCTTGCACAGAAAGGAGCAGCCCGTGGCCAGCGCCGCGCCCATCTTGCGCACGATCTGGTTGACCGGGAAGTTCCAGGGCGTGAAGGCCGCCACGGGGCCCACCGGCTCCTTGATGACCATCTGCTGCGCGGCCAGGTTGCGGCCTGGTACCAGGCGGCCGTAGACGCGGCGGCCCTCCTCGGCGAACCAGTCGAGGATGTCCGCGCCCGCGAGGATCTCGCCCTTGGCCTCGGCCAGCGGCTTGCCCTGCTCCTGCGTGAGCAGGCGGGCGATGTCGCCGGCGCGTTCACGCAGCAGCGCGGTGGCGCGGCGCATCAGGGCCGCGCGTTCGTAGACCGAGGTGTCGCGCCAGGTCTCGAAGCCCTTCTGCGCCGCCGCCAGCGCGCGCTCCAGGTCGTCGATGCCGGCGTGCGCCACCGTGCCGATGACCTGGCCCGAGGCCGGGTTGCGCACGTCGATGGTCTTGCCGCTGGCGGCGTCGACCCACTGGTTGGCGATGAGGAGTTGGGTGTTGGGGTAGGTGATGGTCATGGCTTGTGGACTTGGCAGGTGGAGGGGGCCGGCCGGCGCCGGCCGATGCTTCGGACCATACTCCAGTTGGGTACGGTCATCAAATAGTTGCTTTTGGAACAGATAATGTAGAAAATCTGTTCCAGAAAGAACAATCATGAAATCTGCGGTTCCCCTGCTCGTGCAATCCGCGCTGGCCGACCTGGGCCAGCGCATCGCTATCGCGCGCAAGGCGCGCGGGCATTCCCAGGCCGAGTTCGCGGCCCTGAGCGACCTGGGTCTGTCCACGGTGGTCGGCATCGAGGCCGGGCACCCCGGCGTGGCCGTGGGCAACCTCGCCAAGGCGCTAGACGCCCTTGGCCTGCTGGCCCAGATCGACGGCGTGGCCGAGGTGTCGCAGGACCCCTTCGTCGTGGACGCCGGCCTGCGGCGCTTGTCGCCCCGAAAGCCGCGCCATGGCCGATGAGCGCACGGTGCCGGTGTGGGCGTGGCTGCCCGGGCGCGACGAGCCCGTGCTGGCGGCGGAACTGAACACTGACGGTCAGCTGGGCGGGCGGCTGAGCTACACGCCCGCCTACGTGGCCGACGCGGGGGCGTACGCCTTCGATCCCGTGGCCCTGCCCTTGCGACACAAGGCGCGCGGCATCCGCTTCACTGGCGCCAACGGGCTACCGGGCGCCTTGCACGATGCCAGCCCCTCGGGCTACGGCGCGGACCTGCTTCAGGCGGACCATGGGCGGCCGCTGTCGGCGCTGGAATTGCTGGAGCTCGGCGCGGGTGACACCATCGGCGCGCTGGAGGTCTGTCTCGACATCGAACGCAAACGCGCCTTTCGTGCGCCCGAGCTGTCCGAACTGGCCGCGCTCGTGCACGAACTCGACGAGGGCCAATCGCCCAGCCGCGCCATTCGCCGCCTGCTGGGCGATGGCGCCACCAGCGCGGGCGGTGACCGGCCCAAGGCCACGATCACCAGCGAGGGGCGGCTCTGGCTCGCCAAGATGCAGGACCGCAGCGACATGCCCTTCCTGCCCGCGAAGGAGTTCGTGGTGATGCGGCTGGCCGCCGATTCGGGCATCACCGTGCCCGAGGTCCGGCTCGAGACGCTCGCCGGCCACCACGTGTACCTGATCGAACGCTTCGATCGCCTGGGCGATCCGCGCGCGCCTCAGCGCCGGCCCTTTGTCTCGGCGCACACGGCGCTGCGCCTGGGCCCCGCGTCCACGACGGGCGATCCAGCCCGTTCCTATCTCGTGCTGGCCGACATGCTGCGCCGCTGGGGAGCGGCGAACCCCGCGCTGGACGCCGACGTGGCCGAGCTGTGGCGGCGCATGGCCTTCAACGCGTTGGTGGGCAACGCCGACGACCACCCGCGCAACCACGGCTTCTACCGGCAGGGCGGCGCCTGGCGCCTGTCGCCCGCCTTCGACATCACGCCGCTGGCGACCTATCGGGGCGTGCTGCGCCTCGCGGTGGGTGCGGATGGCTTCGCCGAGGCCAGCGCGGAGCGCCTGCTGGGTTCGGCGCCGCATTTCGGCCTCGACCTGTTCGATGCCGCGCAGTGGCTGCACGAGACGGCTGCGCGTGTCCAGGGGCGATGGGTCGACGATCTCTCGCGCCTCGGCGTGTCGCCGGCCGAGCAGGACGCGCTGCGTCCGGCCTTCGCGCTCAGCGCGGACGTGGCCGAGGGCCGGATCGACGTCGACGCCCTGGCGGCCGCGCTGCAGGCGCGCCGTGGTGCCCGCGTGCGACGCGGCCTGCCGAGCCGCCGCTAACCCAGCATCTCCCGCCACAGCGCCTGCAGCGCGTCGGGCCGCAGCTTGCCGCGCGCGTTGCGCGGCAGTGTGTCGATGACGCACACCGCCAGGGGCCGTTTGGCGCGCGGCAGCAGGCCCGCCGCATGGGCTTGCAGGCCGGCCGAATCCAGCACCGCACCCTCGCGCGGCACCACGAAGGCCACCACTTCCTGGCCATAGATCGCATCGGGCACGCCCACGGCGGCGGCCTCGGCCACGCCGGGGTGGGCGAGCAGCGCGTCCTCGATCTCGCCGGGCGAAATCTTCACGCCGCCGCGGATCACCAGGTCGTCCATGCGGCCCAGCAGGCGCACCACGCCGTCGGCTTCGCGCACCGCCAGGTCGCGCGTGTGGAAGGCCTGGCCGCGGATGGGCCGCAGCGAGCCGTCGGGCTGCAAGGTGCCCAGCGCGAGCTTGAGGCCTTCGATCACCACCTCGCCGGGTTCGCCATCCGCGCACGGCGCGCCTTGCGTGTCCACGATGTGCACGTCCATGCCCGGCGCGGGCCGCCCCACCGAGCCGATGCGCCGGTCCTCGCGCCGGTTGCCGCAGATCCAGCCGCCCTCGGACGAGCCATAGAGGTTGATGATGGGAATGCCGGTCTCGCGCTCGAAGCGCGCCCAGGTGCTCGCGGCCAGCGGCGCGGAGCTGGAAGACATCACGCGCAGCCCGGCCGTGCTCTCGCGCAGGGCCCGCGGCGGCTGGCCCAGCAGGATGTTGAGCACCGTGGGCACGCCCGCCGCCACGGTGATGCCGTGGCGCGCGATCCATTGCGGAAAGCGCGAGGCCGAGAACTGGCGCGCCAGGTGCAGCGTGAGGCCCAGCTGCAGGAAGGGCATGAGGCTCAGGATCTGCGGCGAGTACCAACTGAAGGAGCGGTAGTCCAGCAGGTGGTCGCTCTCGCGCAGGTCGAGCAGGTGCGTGCTGGCGCGGCCGTTGAGCGCGTACGAGGCGTGGTCGTGCAGCACGATCTTCATGCGCCCGGTGCTGCCCGAGGTGCAGCAGGCGGCGGCCACGTCGTGCGCCCGCGGGCCCGCTTCGCGCAGCGCAGCCAGGCGGTGCGGCGCCTGGCCGGCCGCTTCGAGCCGGATGGCCGCGAGCTCACCCGGCACCGGCGGCCACTGGCCGAAGCGCAGGTACGGGCCCATGCCGGCGGGGATGTCGGCCTCGCCCAGCCGCTGGCCGTGCAGCAGCAAGGTCGGCTTCAGGGTGTTGAAGGCGACCTGCGTCGCGGTGGCGCCGATCTGCGAAATGTCGAAGGGGCAGACCACGGCCGCCAGGCGCCACAGCGCCAGCCACATCACCACCGTCTCGATGCCGCCGTCGATGATCAGCACCACGCGGCTGCCGTGGCCCACGCCGCGCTCGCGCAGCTGCAGGGCCACGCCGTCCACCACTGCCGCCAGTTCACCGAAGCCGATGCCCTGGTCGCGATCGACGTCGACCACCGCCACACGCCCCGGGTCGCGGGCGGCGTGGCGCTCGAGCCATTGCCCGGGCGACAGCCCGTCGGACGCTTCGTGGCGCGGCTGCATGGCGCGGGCGCGCGGCTCAGCCGGCCGTGGCCTGCGCGGGCGGCTGCGGCGGCAGGCTCAGATTCGCCAGCGCCCACTCGCGGAACAGCTCCACGCGGCGCAGCTTGGCCTTGGCGGCGGTCGAGGTGAGGAAGTAGCTGGAACTGGAGGCCACGCGCGTGCCGAAGGGCGCCACCAGGGTGCCGCGCGCCAGCTCGCGGTCGATCAGCGGCGTGCGCCCGATGGCCAGGCCCATGCCCTCCACGGCGGCCGCTTGCGAGGTGAACTGCAACTGGAACACCGACTCGCCCGCGAAGCGCACGTGGCTGTGGCCGGCCGCGTCCAGCCAGGCGGGCCAGTCGTCCTGGTAGAGCGAATAGAAGTAGGTGCGGATGCGCACGAAGCGCGCCAGCCGCTCGGCCTCGCTGCCCTCGGTGCCGATGGCGTCGAGCAGTTGCGGCGAGCACACCGGGAAGAACGCCTCGCCGTGCAGCAGGTCGGCGCGCATGCCGCTCCAGCGGCCCGAGCCGTAGCGGATCGCCACGTCGTGCGTGTTGTTGTCGAACTCGTCGAAGTTGGCGCTGGTGGACAGGTGCACCGTGATGTCGGGGTGCTGGCGCTGGAAATCGGGCAAGCGCGGGATGAGGCAGTGCACCGAGTAGGCCGGCAGGCAGGCGATCACCAGCACCGTGTTGACAACCTTCTTGCGCGTGTTGTCGCTGGCGATGGCCAGCATGCTGATCGCTTCGCTGACCGAACGCAGGTACTCGGTGGCGGCGGGCGTGAGCGCCAGCGTATTGCGCTTGCGCGTGAACAGCTTGATCTCCAGGCGCTCTTCCAGCGCCTTGATCTGGTGGCTGATGGCGGTCTGGGTGACCGAGAGCTCCTGCGCGGCGCGCGTGAAGCTGAGGTGGCGCGCGGCCGATTCGAAGGCCAGCAGGCTTTGCAGCGAAGGAATGAAGGGTCTCATGCGTGGGTACTCGACTGCTGCGCCCCGGCGTCGTGCGCCCGGTGGAAATTCTGCGGCGCACCGCCCGGTGGCACGTCCGTCCAACCCCTGCATTCCTGAATAAGCCAGCCCGGCGATGTTACCGGCTGTGCCACGCGTGCGTCGGCGAAGCGGCGGTTCATCGCGATCGGCCCGTGAGCTTGAAGCTGCCCTGCGCGCTGGCCAGCAGCAGCGTGCCGTCCAGCCAGGCCTCGCCGCGCGCGAAGAACAGCGTGCGCGTGCGCTGCACCAGGAAGCCCTTGGTGATCACCACGCCGCTCGAGGCCTTGTTGATGAAGTTGACCGTGAGCGAGACCGTGTGGCCGTGCGTGGGCTCGCGCGTGGGCGGGCTGTACAGGCCCGCATAGCCGCAGGCCACGTCCAGCAGCGTGGACAGCACGCCGCCCTGCAGCACGCCCTGGCGGTTCAGCAACTCGGCCCGTATCGGCAGGTGGAACTCGCTGTGGCCCTCGTGCCATTCGGCCAAGCGCGCGCCGATGAGCTCGAGGAACGGGTTGTCGAGCGTGATGGGACTGGGCGTGCGCATGAGCCAAGCTTAGGGAAGGCCACCGCCGGCCACCACTGAAACCCATTCATGGCGCCATGAGACGAACTCGGGTGCGGACGCTGCGAATGAGGTGACCTCATGGCCGGATGAAAAACAATCGCTCGCGCCACGCACACCCCGCCAGTACTCTCCGCCGCACCCGATGCAGCGCCCCCCGTCCCGAGGGAAACAGGGGCCGACACGGGACTCATTCACGAACGAGCAGCAGGAGACGACCATGCAATCCTTCCCCGGCGCCAAGACCGCCCTGTCCTACGGCGCGGCCCTGTGCCTCGCCGCCGCCGTGCCCGCGCAGGCCCAGTACACGCAGGACACCGTCAAGATCGGTTTCGCCACCGACATGTCCGGTCTGTTCTCCGACATCGACGGTGCCGGCGGCGTCGAGGCCGTGCGCATGGCCATTGCCGACTTCGGCGGCCAGGTCGGCGGCAAGAAGATCGAGCTGATGTTCGTGGACCACCAGAACAAACCCGACATCGCCTCCACCAAGGCGCGCGAGTGGGTCGACGTGAACAAGGTCGACCTGCTGCTGGGTGGCGTGAACTCCGCGGTGGGCCTGGCCATGTCCAAGGTTTCGGCCGAGAAGAAGACGGTGTACATCTCGGTGGGCGCCGGCACCGCGCGCCTCACCAACGAGGAGTGCACGCCCTACACCATCAACTACGCGCTCGACACCATCGCCCAGGCCCGCGTGGCCGGCCGCGCAGTCACCGAGGCGGGCGGCAAGTCCTGGTACTTCCTGGTGGCCGACTACGCCTTCGGCCACTCGCTGGAGAAGGACACCACCGAGGTCATCAAGACCGCTGGCGGCGAGGTCAAGGGCTCGGTGCGGCATCCGGTGTCGGCGTCGGACTTCTCGTCCTTCCTCATGCAGGCCCAGGCGTCCCAGTCGCAGGTGTTGGGGCTGGCCAATGCCGGCAGCGACCTGCACAACTCGGTGAAGGCCGCGGCCGAGTTCGGCGTCAACCGCAAGATGCGCATGACGGCCATGATGCAGTTCCTCTCCGACACCCACACCATGGGCCTGCAGGCCACGCAGGGCATGTACCTGTCCGAGGCCTGGTACTGGGACCTCAACGAGGACACGCGCAAGTGGTCGCGCCGCTATTTCGAGAAGACCAAGCGCATGCCCACTGTGCTGCAGGCCGGCGCCTACTCGGCCACGATGACCTACCTGAACGCCGTGAAGGCCGTGGGCACGGACAACGCCGACAAGGTGATGGCGCAGCTCAAGAGCGCGAAGATCAACGACTTCTTCGCCAAGGAGGGCTACATCCGCCCCGATGGCCGCATGGTGCACGACTACTACCTGATGCAGGTGAAGAAGCCGTCCGAGTCCAAGTACCCGTGGGACTACTACAACCTGGTGGCCACGGTGAAGGGCGAGGACGCCTTCAACACCAAGGCCGAGTCCAAGTGCGCGCTCTGGAAGTGAATGCGATTCGTCCAGGCGCCTGACCTGCCCGCGCCCGCGGGCCACTACGCCCAGGCCGTGGTGGCCAACGGCTTCGTCTTCGTCTCGGGCGTGCTGCCCTCGCCCGACGTCGAAGGGTTCGAGGCCCAGGCGCGCGACGCGCTGGACCGCTGCGCGCGGGTGCTGCGCGCCGCCGGCTGTGGCTGGACGGACGTGGTCCAGTGCACCGCCTACCTGGTGGGTGTGGCGCACTGGCCCGCGTTCAATGCCGTGTACGCCGAGATGCTGGGCGATCACCGCCCCGCGCGCGCCGTGGTGCCCGTGCCCGAGTTGCACCACGGCTGCCTGGTCGAGATCCAGCTCATTGCCACCGCACGCGACGGTGCGCCCACGCCCCCGCAATGAGCGTCCCTCATGCGGCGATGAAAAAGCATCGCTCGCACCGAAGCGCAGGGACTCCTAGACTGCGGGTCAGCCTTTTCTCTCCGTAGCCACTTCTTCGAACACCGATGGACACCCGAACCAACAGCCCCGCCGCCGACGCCACCGAACGCCTGCAGATGTACATCGGCGGCCAGTGGGTCGCCGGCAGCAGCGGCCAGACGCTGGACAGCCTCAACCCCTACACACAGAAGGTCTGGGCCACGGTGCCCGATGCCAGCGAAGCCGACGTGAAGTCGGCCGTCGCCGCCGCGCGCGAGGCCTTCGACAACGGTCCGTGGCGCCAGACCACGCCGCAGCAGCGCGCCGCGCTGATGCGCAAGCTGGGCGACCTGATCGCGCGCGACGCCGAGCGCATGGCGCGCATCGAGTCCATGGACAACGGCAAGCTGCTGCGCGAGATGCTGGGCCAGTGGAAGTACCTGCCCGAGTGGATGTACTACTTCGCCGGCCAGGCCACGCAGAGCCAGGGCGAGGTGCTGCCCAGCGACCGCCCCAACTTCATGGCCTTCACGCGCAAGGAACCCATCGGCGTGGTCGCGGCCATCACGCCCTGGAACTCGCCTTGTCTGTTGCTGATGTTCAAGCTCGCGCCCGGGCTGGCGGCGGGCTGCACCTTCGTCGTCAAGCCGTCCGAGCACACGCCGGTGTCCACGCTGCGCTTCGCCGAACTGGTGGAAGAGGCGGGCTTTCCGCCGGGCGTGTTCAACGTCGTCACCGGTGGGCCCGACGCGGGCCGCTGGCTGGTCTCCAGCCCCGACATCGACAAGATCAGCTTCACCGGCTCCGACGGCGTGGGCAAGGCCATCGCGCGCGCGGGCGCCGAGAACTTCACGCGTGTCTCGCTCGAACTCGGCGGCAAGTCGCCGCAGGTGGTGTTCGAGGACTGTGACATCGAGGCGGCCGTCAACGGCGTGGTCTCGGGCGTGTACGCGGCCACCGGCCAGACCTGCATGGCGGGCTCGCGCCTCATCGTGCACCGTTCCATCCACGACGAGGTGGTCAAGCGCCTGGTGGCGCGCGTGAGCGCCATCAAGCTCGGCGACCCGCTGGACATGGCCAGCGAGATGGGCCCGGCCGCCACCGGCCAGCAGTTCCAGAAGATCCTGTCGATGGTGAAGTCGGCTGAGGCCGAGGGCGCCACGCTGGCCTATGGTGGCCGCCAGGCGCCGCAGGGCGGCTTCTTCGTGCAACCCACGGTGCTCACGCAGGTGCACAACCAGATGGACATCGCGCGCGACGAGGTGTTCGGCCCGGTGCTCGCGGTCATCCCCTTCGACACCGAGGAAGAAGCCGTGAAGATCGCCAACGACACGCGCTATGGCCTGGCCGCCGGCATCTGGACGCAGAACGTGCAGCGCGCACACCGCGTGGCGGGGCAACTGCGCGCGGGCAGCGTGTGGATCAACGCCTACCGCGTCACCGCGCCTTTCGCGCCCTTCGGTGGCTTCAAGCACAGCGGCATCGGTCGCGAGAACGGGCACGAGGGCATGAACGAATTCCTCGAGACCAAGACGGTGTGGGTGGAGCTCAGCGGCGCGCTGCGCGACCCCTTCAAGCTGGGCTGAACCTCACGATGACGCAAGAGTCCCTTGGCCGCTTCGACTACGTGATCGTCGGGGCCGGCTCGGCCGGCTGCGTGCTGGCCAACCGCCTGAGTGCCGACCCCTCGGTGAGCGTGTGCCTGGTGGAAGCCGGCGAGACCGACTGGTACCCGTGGATCCACGTGCCCATCGGCTACTTCTACACCATCAACAACCCGCGCACCGACTGGTGCTACGTGGCCGAGCCCGACGCCAACCTTGGCGGGCGCGGCATCAAATACCCGCGCGGGCGCGTGCTCGGCGGATCGTCGTCCATCAACGCCATGGTCTACATCCGGGGCCAGGCCGCGGACTTCGACGGCTGGTCTGCCATGGGCAACGAAGGCTGGTCCTGGGCCGAGGTGCTGCCGTACTTCAAGAAGTCCGAGGACTACCACCGCGGGCCGAGCGATGCGCACGGCACCGGCGGCGAGCTGCGCGTGGAAGGACTGCGCGCTCACTGGGACGTGCTCGACGCCTTTTGCGACGCGGCCGTGCAGCGCGGCATTCCGCGCAGCGAGGACTTCAACACGGGCAACAACGAAGGCGTGGGCTACTTCGAGGTCACGCAGAAGAACGGCTTGCGCATGAGCACCGCGCGCGCCTTCCTCAAGCCGGCGCGCAGCCGCCCCAACCTGAAGGTCTTCACGAAGACGCAGGTGGCCCGGGTGCGTTTCGACGGCACACGCGCCACCGGCCTGGTGGTGCGGCGCGGTGGGCGCGAGATGCGCATCGAGGCCGCGCGAGAGGTGATCCTGTCGGGCGGCACCATCGGCTCGGCCCAGGTGCTGCAACTCTCGGGCGTGGGTGACGCCGCCGCGCTGCACAAGCTGGGCATCGCCAGCGTGCGGCACCTGCCGGGCGTGGGTGCCAACCTGCAGGACCACATCGCCGCGCGCACCATGCTGCGTGTGAAAGACACTGTCACGCTCAACCAGCAGGCCAACAGCCTGTGGGGCAAGGCGAAGATGGGTCTGGACTACGCCCTGCGCCGCCGTGGCCCGCTGACCATTCCGCCCGCCCTGGTGAACGCCTTCGTGCGCAGCGACCCGTCGCAGCCCACGCCGGACCTGCAGTTCGTCTGCTACCCCATCACCTACGACAAGCTGGGCGATCCGCCGCACGCCTTCCCCGGCTTCACCGCCGGCGTGTGCATGCTGCACCCCGAAAGCCGCGGCAGCGTCACGCTCAAGAGCCCCGACCCGCTGGCCGCGCCGGCGATCCACCTGAACTTCCTCGACACCGAGGCCGACTGCCGCACCGTGGTGAAGGGCCTGCGCATGCTGCGCGAGGTGTGCAACGCGCCCGCCATGCAGCGCTACGCGCCCGAGGAGTTCCTGCCGGGCCGCGAGATCCAGGACGAGGCCGAGTTGCTCGATGGCATCCGCAAGATGGCCGGCACCATCTTCCACCCCGTGGGCACCTGTGCCATGGGCACCGGCGAGCGCGCCGTGGTGGACGCCCGCCTGCGCGTGCATGGCCTTCAGGGCCTGCGCGTGGTGGACGCGTCCATCATGCCGAAGATCATCTCGGGCAACACCAACGCCACGGCGATCATGATCGGGGAGAAGGCGGCGGACATGATCAGGGCGGACGCGCGGGGGTGACAGGGCAGCTGGGGCGGCTTGAGGCAGGACCATAAAAGGTCTCCATTCAGTCCTCATCGAATTCTTGCTGCTCACGCCATGCGCTACTCAGACCAAGTCAAACCCATCAGCTACCTCAAGGCCAATGCGGCGGAAGTGCTCGCTCAACTGGAAGAACAACGCGAACCCTTGGTCATCACGCAGAACGGGGAAGCCAAGGCCGTTTTGCTGGATCTGGCCTCGTATGAAGATACCCAGGAAACCCTGGCTCTGTTGAAGATCCTCGCGCTGGGCCGCAAGGAAGCGGCCACCGGCAAGCTCAAACCGGTGGCGGATGTGGTGGCTCGCTTGCGCGCCAAGCGCTTCGCCGCCTGATGGCCCGCGCACCGGCCCGTTTCGAGACCATGCTCACCGAGGGCGCCGGGCGCGATCTCGGGTCCTTGTACGACCACATCGCCGAGTTCGATTGCCTGGCCAACGCCCATCGCGTGCTCGACCGCTTGTTGGGCGCTTGAGAACGTGTTCCTGCCGCCTTCACGAGGCGGGGCGAACGCGCCGCTTGCGTGGCCGCGGTACGCGCTCGACTGGCGGTCCGCGGGCACGTAGTCGCGCACGAGGCGGGCCACGCGCTCCCAGGTCGACTCGTACTTCTGATCGGGTGGCAGGCCGAGCAGGCTGCAGAAGTCTTCGAATCCCTTGCGCTGGCCGGTGGCCGCATCGATGTCGAAACGTTCGACCACCAGCACCTGACCGTCGTCCGACACCACCGTAGCGGCAGCCGGCACGCCCGTGCGCCGGGCCACCTGCATGAGGCTTGGCCGTGCAGCAGCGGCTTCAGGTCGGCTACGGCCAATTCGGGACTGGGCTGTTGCGCGGCACTCACCTGCACGCGGCCGATGAGGTTGTGCCCGACCACCGACAGCAAGTCCAGCGGTGTGGCGCCCAGGTGGGGCCCCAACTGCTCCTTCAGCACCGACAGCAGAAAACCTTCCGGAAGACTGAACTGGAAGCACGGATGCAAGGTGGGCCAGCGGAAGGTTTGGCCCTCCACGGGCATGCCCTATTCATGCGACTGAACGCATAAATCGCTCAGCCCGCCCGCATCGCCAATACCGCCGCCAGCACCGCCACCGACGCCGCCGTGGCGGATACGGCGGCCGCAATGACGGCGATCGTGGTGGCGGGTGTCGAAGCGGCCGCCGATGCGCCGGCCGCCGTCACGGGCGCGGAGACAGGAGCCGAAGCCGCTGCCGGCGGCTGTGGGCGCGTGGCGGCGACAGCAACACCCGCCGCCGCTTCACCCTCCTGCCCCAGCTCCCGCACGAAGCGCGTGAAGAAGTCGTCCGCCATGCGTTTGGTCACGCCATCGATGAGCCGCGCGCCCACCTGCGCCAGGCGCCCGCCCACCTGGGCCTGCGCGGTGTAGCGCAGCCGCGTGCCCTCCGCCACGTCGTCCAGCACCACGGCCGCCGCGCCCTTGCCGAAGCCGGCCACGCCGCCCGATCCTTCGAAGCTCAGCGCATAGGACGTCGGCGGGTTCACGTCGCGCAATTCCAGCTTGCCCGCGAAGCGGGCGCGCACCGGGCCCACGGTGGCGGCCATGGCCACGCGGTAGCGGTTCTCGCCGTCGGCTTCGAAGGTGTCGCAGCCGGCCAGGCAACGCTGCAGCACCTGGGGGTCGTTGAGCGCGCGCCAGACGCTCGCGCGATCGGCCTGGAGGATTCTTTCGCCTTGGATGTCCATGGTGTCTATGTGTGGGTGGTCACTGGCCAGCGGTGGCGGCCGACGCGCGCTGGCGCTCGGCGGCCAATCGAACGGCCTTCACGATCTCGGGGTACGCGCCGCAGCGGCACAGGTTGCCCGCCAGGTAGTGGCGGATCTCGTGTTCGCTCGGGTCGGGGTTGGTCGCCAGCAGCTGGCGCGCCATCAGGATGAAGCCCGGCGTGCAGAAGCCGCACTGGAAGGCGCCGGCGTCGATGAAGGCCTGCTGCACCGGGTCGAGCTGGCCGTCCTTCGCCACGCCTTCGATGGTGGCGACGTCGGCGCCGTCGGCGTGCAGCGCGGGGTAGATGCAGCCCGTGACGGCCTGGCCGTCGACGACGACGGTGCAGCAGCCGCACAGGCCCTGGCCGCAGCTTTCGCGCGCGCCATGCAGGCCGCAGCCGCGCACGACCTCGACCAACGTGTGGAAGGACTCGACCTGGCGGGCCACGGGCTCGCCGTTGAGGCGGAACTGGATGAGGGTGCTGGTGGTGCTCATGGTGTTCAGGAAGCTCAGAACGTCTCAGTCGCCCAGCGATTCGCCGCGTTGCGCGAGCAGCGCACGCATCACCGCCTCGGGCGTGATGGGCAGCGAGAACAGGCGCACGCCCACGGCGTCGTGGATGGCGTCGGCCACCGCCGAGGCCACGCCGAAGCAGCCGCTTTCGCCCAGGCCCTTGGCGCCGTAGGGGCCGGTGCCCTGCTGCGCGTCCACGGCCTCGCAGCCGAAGCGCTCGGGGATGTCGTGGATGCCCGGAATCTTGTATTCGGAGAAGGAGGCGTTGCGCAGCCGGCCCTCGGTGTCGAACTCCATCTTCTCCAGGTGCACCATGCCCAGCTGCATGATGGCCGCGCCCGAGATCTGCGTCTCCACCACCTTGGGGTTGAGGGGCGTGCCGCAGTCCACCACGTTCTCGATGCGCAGCAGGCGGAAGTGGCCGGTCTCGGTGTCCACCTCCACCTCCACGCCGGTGCCGCCGATCATCCAGTTGGGCGTGATGTCGGGCGAGCGGCCGTTCGCGTCGGGCGACTGGTAGGGCGGCATGAAGGTGCCCGTGCCGACGAGCGTGCCCGCCGGCATGCCGTACTTCTTGCGCAGCAGCGCGCCGGCGTCGGCGATGCCGTTGAAGGGCTGGCCCAGTTCGTCGGCCAGGGCCGCGAGCTTGAGCAAGAGGTCCTGCGCGGCGAGCTTGACCGCGTTGCCCATGTGGAAGGTGGAGCGCGAGCCCAGCGTGGCCATGTCGTAGGGCGTCACGTCGGTGTCGGGGTGCACCACGCGGATCTGCTCGGCCTTGAGGCCCAGC
>Ga0247823_10000856_pt1 | contig 25641 bp, 13 predicted proteins | sample 13C_PalmiticAcid_2_FD_192426 | JGI IMG/M metagenome (GOLD analysis project Ga0247823, IMG submission 192426) | Soil microbial communities from agricultural site in Penn Yan, New York, United States - 13C_PalmiticAcid_Day30 | ecosystem: Environmental > Terrestrial > Soil > Agricultural land... | reverse complement strand
GTCTATCTCAACCAGGTCGCCGGCGGTGTTCGCGACGCTGGCCGCCCCGATGTTCACCGCTGCCGCGCTGTTCGCCGCGGTGATGCCCGCGCCCGCGCTCGCACCGCCCACGGTGACGCTGCCGACATTGACCGTGCCGCCGGCGACCTGGTTGAGATAGACGGCCCCGTTGGCGCCGGCAGCGGTGCCGGTGGTGACCGAACCGATGTCGAGCGTGCCGACCGTGGCGTCGTTGATCGCGAGACCCTGGCCCGTGCCCGTGGCGGCGATGTTGATGCCGGTGCCGGAGACGTTGACCGTGCCGGCACCCGCGCCGTTGAGATTCAGCACCGTGCCGCCGCTGGCCGACAGGTTGAGGTTGGTCAGCGTGACCGAGGTGGCCGCGCCGCCGTCGGTGATGCTGATCGCTCCGCCGGTGCCCGAAATCGTCGAGTTGCGGATGATGACGTTGGACACGCCCGATCCGACGACGCCGATCCCCAGCGCATCATTGTTGATGATGACGCCGTCGATCCGCGTGCCGGTCGCGAGGTTGACCGTCGAGGCGCCGAGGCTGCTGGTCAGGATCGCGGCACCCGAGCCGGCAAAGGTGTTGGCGATTCCGGTCGGGCCAAGGTTCGAGACGATCAGATTGGCCGGCACGGTGGCGCCGGTGACCGCGAAGAAATCGGTGTTGAGGAAGCTGACCAGCGACTGGCCCGCGGTCAGGCTCAGCGCACCGCCGGCAAGGCTGCCGGTGTCGATCACATCCTGCCCGCCATTCGGGTTGTTGAGCAGCACGATATATTGCGCGCCCGATGCCGCGGCGCCCGCGATGCTGCCGGGGTCGAGGGCCGTGCCCGTCCCGGTCGCGCCCGCAAGGACGTAATAGGTGGTGAAGCTGCCGCCGGTAATGTTGTTGGTGTTGCCGTCGAGCTGGACGTCGGCGAAATTATAGGTGCCCTGGGTCGCGTTCATGCCCGCGACGACGATCACCGTGTTGGCGGTGATCCGGCTCTCAAGCCCGTCCGCGGCATTGCCGTCGCCGAAGCGGAAGCTGCCGGTGATATGCGCATTGGTCAGGTTCGCGCCGATATCGACGCCCTGGATCACGCTCGGGTTGGCGATGGTGACCGCGCCCGCATTGGCGGCGTTGGTCAGGTCGATGCCGGTCGAACCGGCGGCGCCGGTGCCCGTGATGTCGAGCGTGCCGAAGGTGACGTTGCCCGACGTGCCGGTGAGGTTCAGGCCTGTGGCCGCGCCAAGGCCGGTGATGTCGACATCGCCGAACGTCACGCCGCCCGGCACCGCACCGATCACGATGGCGGTGCCCGCGGGATTGATGATGCTGAGCTGGCCGGTGAAGGCGGTGGTCCCCGCCAGATTGTTGAGCGAAAGCGCCGGCGCACCGGCACCGGTGATCGTGGTGGCGCCGGTAAAGGCCACGGTCGAACCGGCGGCGCTGCTGCCGATCAGGATGCCGCTGCCCGTCGGATTGGTGATGGTGAGCGTGCCGGTGAAGCCCACCGTGCCGGCGACGTTGTTGATCGACAGCGCATTGCCGGTCGCGCCGTTGATCGCGACATTGCCTGCGAAGACGATGCTCGATCCGGCGGCAGTGCCGTCGATGGTGATCGGCCCGGCGCCGGTGACCCCGCCGGTGAAGCGGATCGCGCCGCCGGTGTTGAAGAGCGAAACGAGCGGCCCTGCTCCGCCATCGGTGATCGTCGCGCCGAAATTGATCCCGATCGTGCCGCCGCTGCCCGCCACGCCGGCCTCGCCCACCTGAACCGACGCGCCGCCGCTGTTGGTGATCGAACCGCCGCCGATCGTCACCAGGCCGGTCGATCCGCCGGTGATGAACAGGCCCTGCTGGCCGCTGTTGGTGATCGTCAGCGTACCGATGTTCAGCGCGCTGCCGCCGGTGCCCGCACCCTGGACATTGTCGAGGATGATGCCCGCGCCCGCCGCGCCGGTCGAACTGACGGTCGCGAAGTTCAGGTTGATCAGCAGCGGATCGAGGTTGAGCGCGGTGCCTGCGGTGGTGTCGACCACGCCGGCGGTATTGGTCAGCGTGAAGGTACCGGTCTTGGTGTTGTTGACCGTCAGGCCGGTGCCGCCATTGTTGGCGATGTTGAGCGAGGCGAAGCTCAGCGCGCCATCGACTTCGGTCAGCGTTACGCCCGCACCGTTCACGCGCGCGGCGGTGGTACCCACCTGCATCGTGCCGGCATTGACGGCCTGGATGCCCGCCGCGGTGCTCGAATCGAAAGTGACGTTGCGCGCGGCGAAGCCGCCGGTCTCGCCATTGCCGCCCGCGATGAAGATGCCCGAAAGCCCCGCGATCTGCACCGTGCCCGCGCCCGAGCCGTCGATGTCGAGCACCGTGCCGCCGGTTGCCGACAGGGTAAGGCTCGACAGCGACGCCGTCAGGTTGCCGCCGGCATCGTTGATGTCGATCGCGCCCGCGCCACCACCGATGACCGAGTTGCGCACCACCAGGCCGCTGCCGCCATTGACGAGCAGGCCAGCCCCGCCGGCGCCGCGTATCGTGATCCCGTCGACCACCACCGTGCCGGTGGTGTTGGTGAGCGTCAGGCCCGCGCCGCCGGTATTCTCGATCGTCACGCGATCGAGCGAGAATCCGCCCACGCCATTCGCAAGGATGCCCGCTCCGGCGCCGCGGATGGTGACGTCGCGCACGACCGAGCCCTGGCCCAGCGTGACCGCCGCGCCGCCGGCGTTGCTGCCCACGATCGTGCCGTTGCTGCTGCCGAAGCTGAATGCGCTGACCGTTCCGTTCGAATGGCGCACGCTGACGCTGCTCGCGCCGCCGAGCAGATACTGGTTGCTGGCCAGCGTCACCCCGCCGGTGGTGATGCTGCCGGCATTCCCCATCGCTACGACGACGCCGTTCGCACCCGCACGCGTGACTGCGTCAGTCAGCGTGGTCGGGCTGGCGCTGGTCCCTGCCCCCGCTGCGGTGGCCCCGCCATTGACATAGTAGATGCCACCGAACTCGGCGCCGGTGCGCGCGTCGATCGCGAAGCTGTTCGCGGTCAGGTCGGTGTAGCGCGTGCCCGAGGGCGTCACATAATCGCGGCGAATCCGCTCGCCCATCTGGCGGTCGAGCCCGGTATTGCCTGCGCTGCGATCCCGCGCGCCGCGGCCGAACGGGATCGATAGGCGTACGGTACCGCGCGCCTGGGTGCCCCAGCGATTGTCGTTCTGCAGCTCGGCGCCGATCGTGAAGCGGCCACCGGTGCCCAGCGGATCCTCGACCCCCAGCTCCAGCGCGCCGCGAACGCCGCGATAGGCCTTGCTCGCCGCGTCGTCGCGATAGTCGAAACCCGCCGCCGAAGCGCGCACGCTGAGGCTCTTGCCGACCGGAATCGTCGCGCCGACCTCGGCATTGGCGCCGCCCAGTGGCACGTCCTCAAGCCGCCAGCCGCTCTTGCGCTCGATCAGCCGGTTGTTCTCGATCAGCAGCGCGCCCACCGGGCTGGCATTGGGGTCGAGATAGCCGATGGTCCGGCGATTGGTGACCGGCAGGCGATAGTTGAGCCGCACGTCGAGGACCGAGGTGAAGGCTTCGAGGCCGAAGGAAACCGCGGTCTGGTCGCGCTTCGAAAGGTTGGACTTGTAGAAATCGACGCCGGCATTGACGCCGATCGCGAAATCATCACCGACCTTGCCCCGCCCGCCGATGGTGACCGATCCGTTCCGGTCGAATTCCTCATCATAGCCGATCCGGCCACTGACGAACATGAGGTTCGAGTCGTTCTGCGCGACCGGAGTGAAAAGCTCGAACGAGACCTGGCTGCTGCCATCGGCCGCGCGGGCGTCCACTTCGGCGTGCGGCTGCCAGTTGGGATCCTTGTCCTGAGCCAGTGCGCCAGGTGCGGATGCGAGGGCAATGCCCGTCAGGCACGTCGACAGCAGCAGGCGGCCACGATGCAGCTTCTTCACGGACAATTCTCCCCCGGGGCGGTGCCAATCCTGGCAATGGCCAAATGGTTAATGACTCGGCAATGGATTGGTACGCCCCGCCAACGATTACCATCGCAACGCCATTGTCTCAAGGCGCCATTGTCTCAAGGCGGCAGTCACTTACACGCCGATGCAGATATGCTGGCGGTAGAGCGATCGCTCCAAAACAGGGCAGTCTGCGGCCAAGCCCTATGGTCAGTTCCGTCCGTTTCGGTTACGGCCTGTATCGGGGCACTTTGGGGGAATACGGCGATGGCGGAACCATTCCTGTCGGAAATCCGGCTGATGTCGTTCAACTTCGCGCCAAAGAACTGGGCGATGTGCAACGGCCAGTTCCTGCCGATCAACCAGAATCAGGGGCTGTTCTCGCTGCTCGGCACTACCTATGGCGGCAATGGCCAGACGACCTTTGCGCTGCCCGACCTGCGCGGCCGCGTGCCGATCCATGTCGGCAATGGTTATACGCTGGGCCAGCAGGGCGGCGCGGCGGCGCATACGCTCAGCATCAACGAAATGCCCACCCATGTGCACATGCTGCAGGCCTCCAATTCGACAGGCAATGCGACGAACCCCAATTTCGGCGGCACCGGCCATGTGCTCGCGACCGAACCCGGAAATCCCTATTCGCCCGGCTTCACGCCCACGGCGGTCGCGCTCAATCCCGGGACGGTCGTGAACAACGGTGGCAGCCAGGCGCATCAGAATATGCAGCCGTTCCTGACGCTGACCTATTGTATTGCCCTTACCGGCATTTTCCCGTCCCCGAACTGAGGAGAGGCCCCGATGGCACAACCTTATGTCGGCGAGCTTCGCATCTTCGCCGGAAACTTCGCTCCCGCGGGATGGATGTTCTGTGAGGGTCAGCTCTTGCCGATCTCGGAGAACGAGACCCTGTTCCAGCTGATCGGCACCACTTACGGTGGCGACGGCCAGAGCACGTTCGGGCTGCCCGATCTGCGCGGGCGCCTGGCCCTGCATCAGGGCACGGGCGGCGGCTCCACCTACACGATCGCCGAGACCGGCGGTGCCGAGGAAGTGACGCTGTCGATCAATCAGATCCCGGCGCATTCGCATCCCATGCTTGGCGCGTCGGGCAACGGGTCGCAGACGAATCCCAAGAACAACGTGCTCGCCAGTTCGACGCTGGTGAAGCTCTATTCGGGCGAGGCGCCGGACACCGCGATGGCCGCGACCTCGATCACTCCGGTCGGCGGCAGCCAGCCGCACACCAATTTCCAGCCCTATCTCTGCCTGAACTACATCATCTCGCTGTTCGGCATCTTTCCGAGCCAGAACTGAGAGGAACGCACCATGGCCGATCCCTTCGTCGCCGAGATCCGCATCTTCCCGTTCAACTTCGCGCCCAGGGGCTGGGCGTGGTGCGACGGCCAGTTGCTGCCGCTCTCGCAGAACACGGCGCTCTTTTCGCTGCTCGGCACCACCTATGGCGGCAACGGCAAGAGCAATTTCTCGCTTCCCGACATGCAGGGCCGAGCGCCGATGCATCCGGACCAGGGTCCCGGGCTCTCGCTGCACTTTCTGGGCGAGACCGGCGGCAGCGACACCGTCACGCTGCTTGAATCGGAAATCCCGAACCACACGCACACGCTACGCAGCTCGGTGGAGGACGCCACCCAGGGCACGCTCGCCAATGGCGTCACGCTCTCGACCTCCACGGGCGGCTCGCTCTACAACAGCACGACCAACACCAACCTGGTCACCATGTCGCCTCAGGCGCTCTCCCCCGCGGGCGGCGGCCTGCCGCACAACAACATGCAGCCCTATCTGACCTTCTATTTCTGCATCGCGTTGCAGGGCGTGTTCCCGCCGCGCAGCTGACGTCATCCCAAACGCCATGCCGCCGCCCCTCCGCGCCGCCGCGCCCCACACGCTCGCCTATCGCCCCTATGCGGAGGAGGACTTCGATTTCATCGAAGCGCTCTATCTGTCCACGCGCGATGCGGAACTGGCGCTGAGCGGCTGGCCGGAAGCGGAAAAGACGGCCTTCCTGACGCAGCAGCACCGCGCCCAGCACCATCATTATCAGACCTATTATCCGAACGCCGAGCGGCTGATCATCGAGCGCGACGGCGCCGCGATCGGACGCCTCTATGTCGACGCCTGGCCGCTGGAACTGCGCATTGTCGACATATCGCTGGTGCCGGCTGCGCGCGGCCAGGGAATCGGCGAGGCCATCCTGCGCGACATGATCGCATGGGCTGGCGACCAGGCCAAAGGCGTCTCGATCCATGTCGAGAAGTTCAATCCGGCGCGGCGCCTCTACCATCGCCTCGGCTTCGTGGTGACCGAGGACAAGGGCGTGTACGAGTTGATGGAGTATGGAACGCCCCGCGCCGGGACGGTCTAGAAGAAGACCGCTTCGTAGCGCAGCCTGCCGTCGGGCCGCTGACCGATCGCGACGATGAAGATGTCGTGCGCGGTGTCCCCCACGGTAAAGCGATAGATGGACTGCGGCAGCCTGGGCTCAGCCGGGCCTGCGAATTCGAGCCGGAATCCGCCTTCGACACGGATGGATTGCGGCAAGGGATCAGCAACGACGAGCTCCAGCGCCTGAGGGCCGCTTTCCGTTTCGATCGTGAAGCTCGCGCCGATACACGTCTCGAAATCGCCGAGCGTCAGCCCCGGAACCGCATCCGCCGTCATCGTGCAACTTTCCCCAGCCGCACCCAGCGCGCGACCTTGCCGCTATAGGCAAGCCACGCCCGCCGCGCCAATCCCGCATTGACCCGCAACCCCTGCGATTCATGGGATGCAGTCCGGCCAAGCAGATGATAAAGGTCCATATTGGGGGAAAGGCCGTACGCAATCGCCGTATTCCGGTCTGGCCATTTGAAAAGTACGAAACAATGACTGACAGCTCACGTCGTCGCTTCGTGGTTGGGGGACTGGTCATCGTGGCCGGCGCCGGCGTTGCAGGCTGTGGCGGCGGCGGCGCACCCGGCAGCGTCACCGCGCCCACCACGGGCGCCACCCCGGCCGGCCCGTCGCTCACCGCCTCGGAAGCAGGCGAGTGGGACAAGCTGGTCGGCACGTCGTTCCAGATCACCACGCCAACCGGCAAGGTGGCGGCGGTGCTCGCCAGCCTGGAACGGATCGCCGATCCCACCCGACCGGCGAGTCTGGCACGGCAGCAGCCTTTCTACGCCAACTTTCAGATGGATCTGCGGCAGGTGCCGACGGGCGGCGCAACCTACCAGCTCTCGCACGCTACCAAGGGAAGTTTCGATCTGTTCCTTGGCATGCCAGCCGAGATCCAGGGCAAGGGCGTGATGTCGGCGCTGCTCAACTGAGGGATCGCGGGACGCGCGCTCAGGCGCCCCGCAATCCGCCCGTCACATCAAGAAACGCGGAGATCAGCCGCGACTGCAGCCGGTCCCGCCGGCACACGATATGCGCATAGTTGAAGATCTCCGCATCCACGACGGGGAGCGCGCGGATGCGCTCGTCGCCGATATATTCGGCGCTTGAGACGAAACCGAAGCCGACCCCGCTCGCCACCGCTTCGCGCACGGCTTCGCGGCTGCCGATCTCCATCACGATCTTCGGCTGAACATGTGCCCTGGCCAGCGCCTCGTCGCTGGCGCGGCGGGTGTTGGAGCCATGCTCGCGCGCCACCATCGGCTGCCCGTGAAGCTCGGCGATGCGTACCCCGTCGCGAGCGGGGGCGAACAGCGGATGATCCCGCCGACCGAACACCACGATCGCATCCTGGCTGTACTGCGAGAGCCAGAGCCGTTCGTCATTCTCGACATAGGCGAGCACGGCAACGTCGGCCTGGAAATCCAGCAGATTGCGAAGCACCGCGTTCGAGTTGCCGATCGAGACCGAGATGTCGATCTGCGGGTAGCGTGCGTGGAAGGCGACGAGCATCTCGGTCGCGTGAAACGGGCCGACCGCACTGACGCGCAGATGCCCCGTCCGCAGCTCGCGGCTCTCGGCCGGGAAGTGGCGGGCGTCGACTTCGTCGGCCAGCCCCATCGCCACCCCCGATGCGCTCCAGTTCGCTCCCGGCCTGCCCAAGACCCGATCCGGCAAGATCATGCGCCGCATCCTGCGCAAGATCGCAGAAGGCGACACCGCCTCCCTCGGCGATACCTCCACCCTCGCCGACCCAGCCGTCGTCGACGACCTCGTCGCCAACCGCAGGGGGTGAGCCTGGGGAGCACTCATGTCGCGCAAGGTTTCCGGGCCTCGCTCGATCCCGAGCGGAACAGGACGAAGCTCAGCGCTGCCAGGATCCACGCGCCGGCCCCGCCATACACCATGACGACCCCGAAACCGGCAGTAAGCGCCTGCTGGACAAGCCCGTCCGGCACACCCCCGGCGATCGCCTGACTCGCCAGGAGCGCCTCGCGATTGCCGGCGGCAATCGCCTCCGCCGCGGCGCGCAACTGCGAAAGGTCGATAGGGCTGGTGGCGGCCCGCTGCAACGCTGCTGCGATCCCTTCGACGAGAAATATGCCCATCAGCGCGATGTTCACCGCCAAGGTGATGAGCCGCGCGCTCATGTCGATGCCGGACGCCATCCCTGCCCGGCTCGGCGGCACCGATGCCGTGGTGGTATTGGTCACGGGCGTGTTGGTGATCCCGATCCCGATTCCGGCAAGCAGCAGTCCGGGCAGCATCGTCAGCCAGCCCGGCTGCGTGGCAATGCTGCCAAGCTTCATCGCCATGAAACCGAGTCCGATCGTGGCAAGACCGAGCGGGATGACGGCGCCTGGCCCGTATCGCAGGGCCATGCGCTCACCCAATGGTGGAAAGACCAAGGCTGGCAGCGTATAGGCGAGCAGGCACAGCCCGGTGCTGAGCGGATCATATCCCAGGCCGGTCTGCAGATAGATCGGCAGATAGATCATAAACGGCCAGTAGCTCACGTTCATCGCGATGCAGCCAAGGATTGCCCCGGAGAAATTGCGGTTCCGGAACACGGAGAAATCGAACATCGGATGCGCCTGCTGCCGCTCGGCGTAGAGGAAGATGGCGAAGCAGACCGCTGTGGCCACCGCGATCCCAATCGAGCCGGATAGCCCGAGCGCAGGCCCCTGGGTAATGACATAGACGAGCCCGAACACCGCCAGCGACAGCGTCGCGATCCCCGTCACGTCAAGACGCTTGGCCTCCGGATCGCGGGATTCGGCAATGGCGCCAGCGGCGACCGCGAAGGTGAGTATGGCGATCGGAACATGGACGAGAAAGATCCATTCCCAGCCCGTCAGCGCGATGATCCCGCTCCCGACAAGCGGACCGAAACCGAGCCCGATCCCCGACACGACGCCCCAGGTCGCGAAGGCGCGGCTGCGGTCGCGCGCATCCTGAAACAGGTGCGAGAGGAGTGCGATCGAGCAGATCAGCATCGCTCCGCCGGCCAACCCCTGAAGCAACCGGCCGGCGATCAGCAACGCCATGCTGTCCGCAAGACCGCATAGTGCAGAGGTGGCACCAAAGGCGGCGACGCTGATCAGAAAGACCCGCTTGCGGCCGAAGCGATCCGCCAGCGTTCCGGTCGCCATCAGCACCGTGGTGCAGGCGAGCGTGTAGGCGTTCATGACCCATTGAAGTTCCTGGAAATCGCCATCCAGAACCCGTTCCAGGCTGGGTAGGATCACCGGCACGCTGGTGATCTCCAGGCCGAACATCAATGCGCCGAGGCACATGGCAAGCAAGGCCAGCATATTCCTGCGGGCTGGATGGGAGGACATCGGCGGCACCTTTCGCAAGTGCGGGCGCGTTTGCCCGGCCGGCGCGATCTGGGGCGGGAAGAGTGATAACAGAAATGATTTTATTTTCTGGAATCTATTATGATTGATAATTAATCATGCGCCATGGACATCGATCCGGTCCTTCTGCGCGCATTCGTGGCGGTGAGCGAGACGGGCGGCTTCACCCGCGCCGCCCGGCGGCTGAACCTTACCCAGCCCGCGGTGAGCCACCAGATCCGGCGGCTTGAGGAACAGATTGGCCGGGCGCTGATCCGCCGGACGACGCGCCGCCTGATCCTAACGGACGATGGGGAGGATTTCCTGCTCCACGCCCGGCAGATCCTCACCGGGCTCGATGCGCTCGCGCAGCGCTTCCGCCCGTCCCCGGTGACCGGTGTGGTGCGGTTCGGGGCTCCGGAAGCGTTCATGGGCGAGCGGCTGCCGGCGCTGCTCTGCCGCTTCTCGCGCGCCTTTCCGGCGGTGCGGCTCGATGTCCATGTGAGCACCTATCTCGATCTCAGCACCATGATCGCATCCGGGGATCTGGATCTTGCCGTCGTGCTCTCCACCGCCGGCGGCGAGAATGGCGGCGTCGCGTTGCGACGTGCCGAATTCGCCTGGGTCGCTGCGGACAGTTTCCTGCTGCCCGCAGGAGCGTCGCTGCCGCTTGCCTTCCATCCGCCCAACTGCATCAACCGGCTGGTGGGCGTGGCGGCGCTGGAGACGACGCCGCTCGACTGGCACATCGCCTTTACCTCGCCGAGCGAGCAGGGCCTGCGCGCGGCGGTGCGGTCGGGTCTGGCCGTGGCGGTGCTGATGCGCAGCGACGTCGAGCCCGGCCTGCGCGTGCTCGACGGCGACTATGGCCTACCGGCGCTGCCCAGCGCCGATTTCATCCTGATCCAGAGCCACGCCGCGCCGTCCCCGGCGGCGCGCGCCTTTGGCCAGATGCTCGTCGAGATGGAGGCCCCTGCGGCGGAGACCGGCCTCTGATCCGCGAGCGGCGCCGATTACTCGGCTGTCGTCCGGGGCTCGATCCTGACGGCGATGCGCATCGGCAACAGCATCGCTTTCGGCGGCGCACCGAGGCTGCGGCCGATCAACGCATCATGCAAATCCGTGTTGGCCTGCGCATCCGCAAAGGGCGCAAAGCGCAAGCGCTCGACGCTGCCGTCCGGCTTCACCCAAAGGCTGATCTCGACATCAACCGGCGCGCCTTCGGCAGCCCGCCTGTCGTTGAAATAGCCGCGCAGGCGCGCGGGAATCTCGCCATCCTCCTGCAGCCAGGCTGACACCGTGTCCGTCGAAGCCTCGGCATAGCGGACCCATTCGACAGGCGCGGCCGAGGGCACAACGCTCTGCGCGTCCGCCACGCCCAGCATCGCGGCGAAACCCGCCGCGATGCTGGCGACACGCGCAGTCAGCACGCGACGGGTTCCTGGCTTCATTGCCGGCTCAGCGCGCCGCGGGCGCGGCAGGCGCGGCTGCCTGCGGGAGGCGCTCGCGCTCGAAGGTGATCGTCTGCACCTTCGCGTCGAGCGCCTTCACGACATCGGCGGTCAGGTCGTTGCCGAGATTGCCGCCGAGCGCGACGTTGCGGTCGAACAGCAGGCCGCATTTCTTCTGGCCATAAACCTGCGCGATCACCGGCTGTGCGTCGCTGGCGATCCGCTCGAGCGCCTTGGTGCGCGTCGCTTCGATCTCGCGGCTGTCATGCGCGGCCTTGCCCTGCAGCGCCTGCCAACGCGTGGCCACTGCGGTGCGGCGCTGCTTGGTCTGGGGATTGTCGGGCTGGCCTTCCAGCGCCTTGGCTTCAGCCTCGATCGGGGCGCGTTCGCTGTCGATCGCGGTCTGCGCCGTACGGGCGATTTCCTGCAGGCGGACGGTCGCGGCCTTGCCGACGGCGGCATTGGCATAGATCGCCTCGCGCGAGAGCAGGCAGACGCCGGGAACCAGCGGTCCGCCGAGCGTCTGTTGCGCGGCCGGCGCAGCGGTCTGCGCGAGTGCCGGACTGACGAGAGCCGCTGCCAAAGGGAGAGCGATGAGAGAACGCAGGATCATGAATTCAACCTTCTTCCGAATGCGTGGTGTGGCCCTCACCACGCGCGTGTGACGTTTGCACGACAGCCGGGCGCCCCACGCGCCGCGCCAGCAGGACCGGGAACCGGTCGAGCGAGGCGAGGTGATAATGAACAAGCGCGAGCCACCCGTTGCGATGCCATTCGATAACCGTTTCGTCCGGCAGCTGCGAGACTTTCTCGATATCGACGATCCGGAAGCCATCGAGCCCCAATGCACGGCCGTCAGGCAGTTGCACGTCGGCGCGCCGATCGACCAGCAGCTCCGCCGCAGTCAGTGCATCGGCAAAGGCGCGCGTGGCCGCGGCCTGAACCTGGAACGCATCGCAAAAGGCGAGCGCCTGGCGCGTCAGCTCGGACGGTTCGGCACCGTCGAACAGGGCAACGCCTTCGTCACCATCCCTGCGCACACGGCCCGCGGCGGTGTCGATCGCCAGCGCGAACCCCTCGGGATTGATCGTCGGGATGAAACCGAACGGGTAACGCCGGACATAAGCGGGGACATAGGCGTCGGCCGCCCAGTCGCCGCCGGTGACGAAGAGATTCTCCCGCTCGACCCCCATCACCGCGATCGGGTGTGCGTCGCCAGCGGAAAAGACGATCGGATAGCTGTGCATCGCCTGCGCGATCTCACCCGTCACGACCGGGACGAACGGAGTCTCCGCCGCAAAGGCGAAGTCCCCCTCGCCCAACCGCCACGCCCCATGCGCGACGGCGGAAAGCGGCTCGGGCGCCGTGTAGAACAAGGGCACCGGCCCCGTCGTCTCGGCGGGGTTCTGATCTTCGGACATGGTGTTCACTTCTCCAGTGGATTCGCGTCTCAGGGCTCGGCGCCAAAACCGAGCAGGCGGACCGTGACGATTACCGGCAGGTCGGCGCGCGCAGGCGGCCGGGCACGCTCGGCGGCCTTGACCGCTTCGGCGACCACCGCGCTGCTCGCCGACGAGGCAGCAGTCAGCGCGCTGGTGTTGACCACCGGCGGCAGCGGGATGCCGCGCGCCTCTCCCTCGACCTTGATGTTCGCGGCGTTGAGCACCTGAAGCGCGGCGAGGTTGACGTTGCCCGACACGCGGATGCCTGCTTCGCCCGCGTCGATCACACCGAGCGGCGCGATCAGGTCGACGTCGCCTGCCGGAATTTCCGGGATCGGCGCCAGCGTGGCGATGCCCGCGCCGGTATTCTGCGTCGGCGGCGAGAGGGTGACGATGCCATAGCGATCGTAGATGCGCCGCGGCGGCTGGAACACCGCCGTGCTCTTCGACCCGCGTCCGGCGTTGATGTCGCCTTCCGCCGACCAGATCAGCAGATCGCCGCCGAACGTCGTGAACACCCGGCTCTGGCCGAGCAGCACCGAGCGGCGCGAATAGATGTCGATGTCGCCCGACCCCATGCTGAGCACGCCCGCGGTCGCCGGCGGCACCAGGCTGCCGACGCCGACCAGAGTCTGGCCGCCCGCGACCAGCAGCTCGACATTGCCGCCGAACAAGGTCCGCACGCCCGATCCGCCGAACATGGTGAGGTCGCCGGCATAGGAGATCGCCTTGCCGCTCGCATCCTTCTCCGGGAACAGCACCGCGATCGCGTTACGGCCACGCAGATAGCTCGCGAAGCGCGGACCTTCCTCGTCATTATACTCGCGCCCGCCCGCCTTCAGCTCGTCATAATAGACCTGGCGGACGAAGATGCCGCGCTCGACATCGCTCAGCTCGCTATTGAAATAGTCGAGCGCGCCCTTCGCGTCGGCCGCCTCATAGCCGAACCGGGTCTTGAGCCACTGGCGCAGTTCCGCGTCATAGGTCTTGACGACCTTGCCCTCATTCTCCGGATGCGCGAGCGGGAATTCGGCGTTCGCGCGGTTCGCGGGATCGAGGTAGAGCTTGGCGAAAGCGTCATAGTTCGGGCCGCCCGCGCCCACCCCGGTCAGCACGGTGATCGCCGCGCCGCCATTGCGGGTTTCCGGGGTCAGGCCGAATAGCGGCCCCATGCTGCTCAACCGGCCATTCTCGCCCTGATAGACGTGGCGTCCGGCCTCGACGATCAGGTTGCCCGGCCCGGCGACGGTCATGTTGGCAAAGACCACGTCGCGCCCGGCCGAGATCAGCGTGATGTCACGCGGGTCGTTGTGGACGACGAGGCCGGAGGTGAGGAACGGGCCGCCATAGATTTGCCCCGTGCCGCGGCAGTCCACCGGGCCCGCAATCCCGCACCCGAGCCCGAGCGGCGAACCCAGATTGACGATGTCGCGCCCCGCGCGGATCGTCGCCGATCCCGAGCTGATATAGATCGGGCTCAGCAGGCTCCAGCTGGTCATGCCGAACGAGAATTCGCGCACATCGCCCGCGACCGCATAGAACAGCGCCGGCTTCTTGCGGCCTTCGATCAGGCGGCCGCTCGCGGTTTCGGGCTGGAACGCGACGGCGCTGCCGACCGAGCCGTTGCCCTTCACCTCGGGCACCGGACCGTTCGGGATCCGCTGCGCCATGCCGCCCCAGACCGGGCGGAAGATGTTGGGCAGCAGGTCCGGGCTGTTCGACATGCCGGACATCGCGATCGGCATGCTCGTCACGAAGTCGCCCACACCCTCCTGCGAGAACTGGGCCATGCCGGAGATGGTCTGGCCTGCAAGGAACTCGACCTGCCCCTTGGGCGAGGGCGAGAGGACCAGCGCCGGGATGCCGGTGTTGCAGTCATTGCCGCAGAAGGCCCCGCTCCAGTCGATGCTGCCGCCCGGCGCGGTGGCGGTGAGGATCGCCGGATACCAGTAGCGCAGGTCGCGCCGCGCGGCGTTCGACGTCGCCAGCGTCACCGGGTTGACCGACCCGCCGGCCGAATAGAGATGGATCGCCGTATCGTCCTGCCACAGCGTGAAGCTGCTGCGCGAGAACAGGCCGTCGGTCCGGGTCCAGACGCCCGCGGCGTTGACCGTGCCGAGGCTGGTGCCCGCCTCGCCCATCTGGACGACCGAGCCGGGGTCGGCGACGCCGGACAGGGTCAGCCTGCCGCGCGTGGCAAGGGTCACCGTCGTGTCGCCCGGGGCGAGCGTGATCCAGCCGATCGAGCGCGCGGTGACGTCGATATCGCCGCGCAGATTGGTCAGCGTGCCGCCCAGATCGGTGTCCGATATCTGCCCCGGAGTCACCGGGTTGAGCGCACCACCGATGCGGATCGTCATGTCGCCGCCGCCGGTCTGCACCACCTCACCGCCGGTGACGAAGCCCGCGACGCGGGTCACGTCGGTCACCCGGCCCGTCCCCGCCACCGCGAAGTCGAGCCCCGTGCTCGCCATCCGTGCCCGCAGCGAGCCGCCGCTGGCGGTATCGCCGAGCGGCGTGCTGAAATCGGTCAGCGTACCGGCGTCGCCGCCCGCCGAAACGGTCAGATTGCCGCCGCCCAGCGTGCCGATTCCCATGAAGCCGACCAGCAGCGGGGCATTATGGCTGATGATCGAGTCATTGTAGCTCGCCGCGTAGTTGGGAACGTAGCCGCCGAAGTGGATCCACCACGCGGTCGGGGTGTCCTGGCCGAGCTGCGTGCCGACGCCTTCGGTCGCGCCATAGCCGCCCTGACGCCACAGCCAGTTGGCGATCGATCCGCTGCCCGGCCGCAGATAGGCGAAGTCCCGCCCGGTCTGGTAGCCGATCAGCTCACCCTGCACCGCGAGGGTCAGGTCGCCGCCATGCTCCGGATACCAGGCCCGATAGTCGCGGATGCTGTCGGCATAGCCGTCGAAGCCTGCGCCGATCCACGGGTTGGCGAGGTTGCGCCCGCCCGCCAGGATCGCGCGCGGCTGGTCATAGACATTGTAGCCGTCGGGCGTGGTCCCGCCGATCGTGTCCGACGGCGTACCCGCGGTGTACACGCCGAACAGCGAATATTGCTGGTAGGAACCGCCCGCAAGCAGGTCGAGCGAGCCGATGCCCGTCCGCACGACGCTGAACGCCTGAACCGCGCGCATCCGCGTCAGCCATTCGGGGGTGAAGCCGTCCGCCGTGGTCAGCTGCGGGTTGAGATAGTGGCGATCCGACAGGTTGAGGTCGCCCGTCTGGCCCGATGCGGCAAGGTCGGTGGCGGCACGCAGCGCGCGACCGTCCGCGGACCCGATATCCGCGCCCGCGACGAAGCGCATCGACCAGGATTGCGAGCCTTGCTTGAGCATCGCTGCGGTCGCCCAGATGCGACCCTGCGTTCCGTCGGCCTGCACCGGGCGCATCTGCTCGTACGGCGCGCCGGCGATCGCCGACGGCAGCAACGCCACATCGCGCGGGATGACGTCGCCGGCTTCCAGCCGGACCATCGACGAAAGCGTCACCGACGCGGGCAACTTGATCCCCTTGGGCCAGGTCATCGCGCGCAGGCTGACCGATCCGGGCATCACGCTGCCCTCGCCCAGCGCCGTGCCGGCAGGCAGCTGCGTGTCCACGGCGATGATCGTGCCACGCGCGATCACGGTGCCATCGGGCAACCTGATGTCCGCACGTGCCACCCATTCACGGCCGAAGGTGAAGGCCGAAGCCAGCCGCGTCTCGGCGCCGAGCGCGATGTTCGACTCCGCAGTGAAGCCGTTGACCGGCAAGTCATAGCCCAGCGCGATCATGCCGGGGAACCGTGTCCCGGTGCCCAATGTCGCAGTCGCGGGCAGGCGATAGTCCTGAATCCAGGCTTCGGTCACGCCCTGGCTGCCCGGATAGAGGACCCAGCCATTGTCGTCCGGGGTGCGCGCGGGCACGCCGAAGCCGTCGGTGATCGATCCATTGATGTCGAGATCGCCCGCCGCGCGGATCAGCAGCGCGCCGGCCTCGCCCGAGCCATAGCCGTCGCCGAACGGGTCGGCATAGTTGGCCGCCCGCTGGGTCTTTCCGTTGAGGCTGGCGTAGCGGTGTCCGGCAAGGTTGAGGTCGCCCGATACGCGCAGATCGCCGCCCGCCGCGCTGACCAGCTCGACGCCGGGGCGCAGGTGGAAGGCATCGCCAAGCGCGCGCAGCCCGGCGATCCGGCCGAGCAGCGCGCCATTGCCGATCGCGGCGTTGATGAACGCATCGCTGTCCTGGTGGATGCCGTCGAGCAGCGCTTGATCGATGATCCCGCCAGCGGGCTGGTAGGTACGGAAGGCATTGACCGAGAGGCTGCCCGCGCCGCGGATGTTGAGCGTTCCCGCCGCCGCGATCGCGACATCGTCGCTGCCCACACGGCGCGCGTTCAGCTCGATCCGCCCGCGGCGGACGCCGTCGGGCGACGTGACGTCGATCGTCGCACCCTGCTGGAGCGTCAGCGTGCCGCCGGCGCTGGTGAGTTCCACCGTCGCGCGGTTCGATGCCTCGAGCGGTGCGCCATAGGCATCGACCTGAAGCGCCGTGCCACGCGCATCGAGCACTGCGCTTGCGGTCAGGACCAGGTCGTTCTTCGCCGACAGGCGGATCGAGCCCGGTTTGGCGCCGCTCGCATCGATACGGCCGGTGACCGTCAGGCTTCCGCCGTCAGCGGTGATGCTGACGTTGCGCGCCTTCACCTCGTCGCCGATGACGAGGTCGCCGGTCCGGGTCAGGAAGCTGCGCGAATGGGTGACGCCACCCTCGTTCAGCCGCGTATTGAGCGCCGCGAAGCCGGCGATCTGTCCGGCACGGATATCGATGCCGCCGCCGCGCAGCTCGGGGTTCGACCCCTGCCCGCCATTGCGCGCCTCACCCTTGATCGCGCCGTCGAGCGCCGCCGTGCCGTTGAGCGCGGTGACCTTGAGCAATCCGGCATGGTTATAGTCGGCGCTGAAGTCGATCACCGCCCCCTTCGCCATCAGCACATTACCGGTCGCGCTTTCCAGCTCAACGTCGCCGCCCCAGCTGTAGCGGGTCTCGTCGAAGAACTTGGACGCCATGCCGGCCATGTCGATCTTCGCGCGGTCACCCAGCGTCACGTCGCCGTCGCGTGCGGTCAGCTTGAGGCGGCCGCTCGGCAATGCGACCAGCGTATCGAGCGCGACCGTGCTGCCGGTGAAGGCGATCTCACCGCCCAACGGAACCTCGGGCCGCTTGGCCGGGGCCGTCCAGCCCTGCGGCGCGGCAAGCTTGATCGCACCGCCCGCAACGAAGCCGACATTCGACCCGCCCTTGCCCGTCAGCAGCGGCGTGGTGATGTTGAGCGTGCCGCCGGTGCCGGGCTTGCCGGAGACCGCCTGCGATTCATAGACCGAGATCGTCCCGCGATCATTGGTCTCGATCCGCTGCGCGGCGGTGAGGTTGACCGTCGAGAAGCCGAGCGCAAGCCGGTTCATGTTGAGCGACGACACGCCCGAAAGCCCGTCCTGATAGCCCAGCACGATGCGATCGGCGACGAGGTTCAGCGTGCCGTGTCCGGTGCCCGGACCGCCCGCGATCGGTGCGCCCGGATTGGCTTCGACGATGACGGACGACCAGCTCGGGCCGCTCGCGCCATAGACGCCGTTCCACACCAGGGTCGCCGCGCTGATCGTCGCGGTATCGTTCGCACTGCCATGGCCGTAGAGCGCCGGCGTGTTGAGCACGAGCTGAAGCGTCGAGGTGCCCGTGCTGCCGCGCGTGTCGAGATTGACGGTGCCGTAGAAATTGACCGAATCGTTGGCGGTCAGGATCAGCCGCTCCAGCGCGGGCGCGCCGGTGCTGGAGTCCCCGCGCATCAGCCGTTCGAGCACGCCCTGGTTGAGCTGGATGCCGCTCGGCAGGATTCCCGCCTCGCCCGCCGCCGCAAGCGCCTGGCTGGTGCCGATGTTCACGTTGCCGGTCGAGAGCGCCAGATAGCGGGCGCCGTAGCGCACCTGCTCGCCCAGCCGCACCTGGCCGATGCTGGCAAAGGCCAGCGTGCCCTCCGAATAGAGCGCAGCGCCGTCCTCGACGGTGATCACGCCGGTGGTGCCGGCGCTCGACGGGGCCTGAAGCTCGAGCAGGCCGTTGGAGACCGCCAGCATCGCCACCCGGTTGCTGATGATCTGATAGCCGCTGTTCATGTCGAACGCCGGCTTGCCCTTGCCGATCGTGGAGAGCGTCGCGCCCGCTTCGACGGTGATGTCCGAGCGGCCGTCGGACACCAGCATGATCTGCGCGCCCGACAGGGTCGCGCCCTGGCGCACGGTGATGCCGTTGAAGCCGGTATAGGAATATTGCTCACCGCCCGCTCGGATCTGGAGCTGGGCCGTGATCGTCGTGTTGCCGAAGACCGAACGCTGGATTTCGCCGCCGATGATCATCAGGCTGGCACCGACCGCATTCAGATCGGACGCATAGAGGCCCGCAGCACCCTTGCTGGCGGTCATGCCGTCGGCCAGAATTTCGAGCGGCATCACGCCGCCCGACCGGTAGTTGCCGGGGATCACCGAGAGCGATCCGCCGATCCCGCCTTCGGCCGCCGCGAACTTGCCGGTGCCCTTGAACGAGAAGAGCGGACGGTCGCCCAGATCGCTCACGGCGGGCAGCGCCAGCGTGAACTGCTTGCCGTCGCGCGGCAACAGCGGCGGCGGACGGTTGAACAGCGCGCGATCGGGCAGGTCGGTCAGGAACTTCTCGAAGCTCGTCTCGACATATTGCGAATGGGTGCGCACCACATCCGCCGGAGTCAGGATGATGTCGACCGCCTGCGCCGAACGCGTGGCGAGGTTGGCCACGCCGGTATGGACGCCCAGCGCGACCGATCCGTCGGGCAGCCTGGTGAACTGGCCCGCGCCGGGCGTGGTCGCCCGCCCCATTTCGACGCGATACGCGCCCTTCATCAGCGCGAACTCGGCGGGCAACAGCATATAGGTGCCGGCCTTCAGCCCCGGCACGCCTTCCGGCACGATGATCTGCTGCCCGAATTCGGGCTGCGCATGGCCGTCGATCGCACGCGGCGCGGCCGATCCCTGATAGTCGGGGACGATCGCATAGACCTTGTTGTCGGCATGGCTGAACCCGGCATAGGCAGGGTTCACGTTTGCGAGCGCGGTCTTGAGGATGTCGACCGATCCGCCGCGGCCCGGCGTGAAGCCGGCGCCGGTCGGCATGCCGCCGCCCGACAGGTCGAGCACGGCGCCGGCATCGGCCTTGAGCGATCCGACCACGGTCACCCCCTGCCGCGCGGTGGTATCGCCGAGCTTGACGCCGTTCAGCATCCAGCTGAGCCCGTCGGTGGTGCCGCCATAGGGGATGGCGAGGCCCGCACCGCTGACCGAGGTGAGGCTGCCCGGCAGCAGATTGACCTCGCGCGTGGTGACATAGCTGTCGGACCAGCCGATCTGTCCCGGCGTCGCCTTTTCGGGTCCGGGCACATAGTCGTCGCCGCCGACGCCCAGCGTGATCGAGCCGAGCGGCGCGACCAGCACGCCGCCCTGATTGATGATGTCCGCGCCCACGGTGAGCTGGCCATAGACCGACAGCGGCGCCGAAGGCGTGCTTCCGGCCAGCTTGTGGAAGCTGACCGTGCCGCCCTCCATCATCGTGCTGTAGATCGCCGTGTTGCCGGGCAGACGATAGGAATAGACGCCGGCATAGATCGCCGCGACCGCCCCCGTCGTCGGGTAGATCTGCGCCGCGGTGAGCGAGATGTTGCTCATCGAGCGCACCACGCCGCCGGTCAGGCGGATGTCGCTGCGGCTGACGATGTTGATGTCCTTGGACGCCGCATAGTCATATTCGCGCTGTCCGCCGCCGATCAGCCCGATCGTGCCATTCACGCCGAAGCGGATGCCGGCCATGTCGATCAGCCCGCCGGTGATGGTCACGCTGCCGTTGCCCGCCACGGGCCGGGTCTGCAGCGCGAGCTGGCCCTGATTCTGCGCGACGGTGGCGTTGCCCCACATCGTCCCGCCGCCCGCGAAGTTCACATAGGCCGCCGAAAGCTTGAGATGGCCGTCGGGATCGAGGTTCGCGATCGACCCGAACAGCGTCAGGTTGCGGCCGAGATTGAGCGAGACATCGCCGTTGAACAGCACGACATCGTCGCTCGCCAGCGACAGGCTGTCAAAGCCGCCCGCCTTGATTCGATCGGCGCCGATGCGGGCTTGGCCGACCAGATTGGTGACACCCTCGTTCGCGGCGTTCGCCTGGGCGACGGTCTGCCCCGGCGTCCAGCAGCCGGTGACGCAACCGCCGAACTCGATCGCATCGGACAGGACCGGCGAGTAGCTCGTGTCGACGATCACCTTGCGCAGCTGGCGCATGAAATCGGGGACTTCGCGCCCGGTGCCGATTCCGCGATCCGACAGCAACGGCGTCGTCAGCCGGATCGACAGCTCGCCGCCCAGCGCGCCCGCGCCGCCCGACCTGGCGCGCAGGTCGCCGTCGAGGAAGATACCGTATTGCGAGTCGAATGCGAGCTTGCCGCCATCGGTCGTCAGCAGCAGGCTGCTGCGCTGTGCCGGCAGGCCGGAGGTCAGATAGTCGATCTCTGCGCTCGCGCCCGAAGCGTCGAGCACCGCGCCCTCACGTACCACGACATAGGCTGAGGTCATCTGGCGCGGCGCGGTCAGCGTCGAACCGAAGGGTTGCTGGGGCTCGCCGCCGATATGGATCGAACCGCCTGCCGAGACGCTGGCATAACGCAACCCGCGCGTATCGGTCGCGGTGAAGGCGCGGCCCGAAACATCGATCACCGCGCCGGAATCGATCCACAGCGCGCGGGTCGGATCGTAGCGGATCAGTGCGGTGGCCGGAACATCGCGGTTCATGTTCTCGAATAGCGTCGAGGTGAGCTCGACATTGCCGCCTCGCGCCTCGATCTTGCCCTGAAGCAGGATCGATTCCGCGGCGGTCAGCTTGACCGACTGGCCGTCGTCGACGCGCAGCACCGCGCCCTTGCCCACGCGCACCTGGCCGTAGAGCTGGCGGTCGGGCAGGCGCATGCCGTACGCATCGCGCCCGTCCCCGTCGCCTAGGCCCGATGCCGCCAGCGTCAGGCTTGCGCCCTGACGCTGGATGAAGCGGCCATTCGCCGCATCCTCGCGCATCATCGGCGCGGTCCACAGCTCCATCGCCTCGTCGAGCGCCGCGCCGCTCGCCACCTGGTGGCTGTCGCCCGTGATCCGGCGCACCGGCGCCATCACGTCGAGCACGGTATTGTCGCTGACCCACAGGTCGCCACCGGCGCGGACGGTGTAGTTGGTGAAGCCCTTCTGGAAGAAATCCGTCTCGAGGTGCAGCGGCGTCGCGACTTTCAGATCAGCCTCGAAGGTCCAGCCGCGCTTGAGCGTCGTGCCCGCCGCGAGCGTCAGGTCATTGGCGAGCGGCGTGCCCGCGGGGATGAAGCGGGTGATCGGCGTCGAGAGTGGAACCTCGTTCCCGCCATAGATCGCGCTCAGATCGGGGACGGCCTGTCCCTTGGCGAGCGACATATAGGCCATCGCAAGGAAGGTGCCCGCAGGAAGCGTCTGCCCCGGCCCGTACCAGTTGTAGTCGGCGTCATAGGCCTCACCGCCGTCGGGAACGACCCAATCGGCCAGCAGCGTCCTCTCGGTGAAGTCGAGGAACAGATTGTCGTCGGCGATGTCGCCGGTCAGCAGCTTGGTGACCTGGTAGGAATATTCGAAGGGCAGGCTCATCCCCGCCTTGAGCAGCAGATTCTCGCTGAGCTGCATGTCCATCGGCAGCGGCTGGCCCGCAACCAGCAGGTTGCCGCCCGCGAACAATTGCTCGCCGATCGTCACCGGGCGCCCGCCATTGTTGATGATCAGCGTACCGCCCGCGAAGTCGCCCGAGCCGTAGGACCGGATCTCGCCATCCAGAACCAGCGTGCTGGCGATGGGCCGCGGCGTGTTGCTTGCCGAGATCACCACGTCGCCGCCGCGCGCGCCCAGCGTCTCGCCCTGATCGAGGATCGCACCGCCCGCGGACACGTCGATCAGGCTGTTCTTGCCGAGCCGTGCCGAGCCCTGGCTGCTGTTGATGAAGACGTCGCCGCCCTTGATGAACGCCAGGTCGCGGCGGTCGCCGCCGGTCTTGAGGTTCACCCACAGGCCGGTGGCGTCGATCTTGACGCCCTCCGCCACATCGATCGGCGTCGGGATGACGTCGCAGACGGTGGTGCAATTGGCGATCAGACCCTCGATCGAGATCGTGCCGCTGCGCGCCGTGAGGTCGCCCGCAATCTGCGTCTTCTCGCCGCGCAGCGCGATGCTGCCGCCATGGGCGACGGCCAGATCCGCATCGACCAGCAGGCTCTTGCCGCTGACCCGCAGCGCGCCGAGCCCCGCCTGGTTGATCGATTCGGCCGAAAGCTGGACGTTGTTGACCAGATCGGGCGTCAGCGCGGTTCCGGCATTCATGCCCGACGTGACGTCGGTGCCGTTGCTGATCGTCACGTTCGAGCTGAACGCCTGGAAGCCGGAATTGCTCACATGCGCTTCGAGCCGGTTGCCGACATAGAGGCCGCCCGCGAGCGGCGTCACGTTCTGCGGCAGCTTGTACCCGTCGATCCGGGTCGCGGTGGTGCCCTGCAGCCCGCCGAGCGGGTCGACGGTGATCGGCAAGTCGGGCCGCGTGTGGTTCTGACGGTCGCCGACGACGACATCGGCGCGGATCGTCCCCTCCATCAGCACCGTCGGCACCGACAGCGAGATCGTGCCGGCATCGCGCCCGACGGTATAGCCATCCTCCCAGCGCGCCGTCTGCGTGCGCGAGAAGGGCGTGCTGAAGAGCTCGGTATAGCCCTCGCCCCAACGTTCGTGGCGGCGCATGAACGCAGCGCCGATCGACATCATCTTGACGCCCGCCGGCGCCTGGCTCGAGGCATAGAGCTTGCCGTCCGATCCCATGAACAAGGTCGAGCGGACGATTCCGGCCGCATAGTCGAGGCTGCCGCCCGAGATATCGAGGATCGCGCCCTTCTGGATCACCACCTGACCGGCGTCGGGCGGGCGCACATTGGTGGCGCCCATGCCGCTGTGGAAGGCGATGCTGCCGCCGACCGACGCCCATTCGCCGATCGAGTGCGCGACGTTGCTAAGATGCCCGCCCACTTCGAGCAGGCCGCCCGGCGTGTAATAACGGTCGCCATTGTGCCCGCCCGTGCCGCTGGGAAGCAGGATCAGGTCGCGGATATCGATCCACACATCGTTGTGCTTCAGCCCCTCGACCTCGCGGTTGACCGCGGAATCGCGCATTTCATAGGGCTGGACGTTCACCTTGAGCGTGTTGGACTCCATGTCCATCGCCACGCCGCGCACGCCAGACACGTCGAGCACCGCGCCTTCGCCGACGAACGCCTTGGTGCGTGCCATCACCGCGATCTGGCCGCCCTGGGCGATCGTCTGCGATCCGGCCTCGAAATTGACGGTGCCGCCGGTCATGATCTCGACGCGCGAGCGGTCGAGCCGGTCGGCCATCATCAGGCCGAGATTGCCGTCGCCCTGATTGTTGAGGTTCCAGCTCAGCGTCGTCTGCGGCGGATTGGCGAGCGCGTCGCGCTGCGCGTTGGTAGCGGTGTCCTTGCTGTCCAGTTCGGGCAGGATCAAGGTCAGGCTGTCCCCGGTCAGCGTGACGCTCGTGCCGCTCTTCGAACTGGCAACGTTGGTCAGCAGGTGGACGGTGCCGCGGGCATGAACGTTGGTCGTCGCCACCGCGACGCCGCCCTGCACGACATGCTCGCCCACGATGGTGATGTCACCCTGCCGCGCCTCGATCACGCCGCTGTTGACCGCGCGGCCGGCGGTGCTGTCCGCGCCGACCGTGACCTGGACCTCGTTGCCGCGCGTGGTCGATCGCTGGTTGGCGTCGGTGCCGTAACCCGGACGGATCAGGAAGCTGTCGCCCGCCGCGAGCAGCGTCTGGCCGCGATCGGTGCGGATCGACCCGGCATTCTCGACCTTGCTGCCCAGCAGCATGACGAAGCCGCCCGCTTCGACCACCGATTTGGGCGCGGTGGTGGTGATCCGCGCGCCCGCCTCGACCTTCACGTCGCCTTTGGCCGCAGTGAAGCTCTCGACGACCGCGCTGGGCGGCGTGCTCGCTGAGCTCTGCGTGACGCGGGCATAGATGCCATAGTCGCGGAAGTGCTGGTCGGTCATCGTCGCCGCCGCGGCGACGATGTTGCGCGCATTGACCTGGCTCGCGCCGCCGAAGATCACGCCATTCTGGTTGAGGACATAGACCGACCCGTCGGCCTTGATCGTGCCCAGGATCTGCGACGGATCGGCGCTGTTGCCGACGACCCGGTTGAGCGTCACCCAGTTGCTGTTGCCGTGATGGTTGAAGGTCAGGTCGGTCTCACGCCCGACATTGAAGCTGTCCCAGTTGAGGATCGCCTTGTCCTGCGTCTGGTTGACGGTCACCGCGGTCCGCCCGCCGGCGCCCTGACTCTGCGTCGGGCCATCGGCACCGACCCACAGTTTCGGATCGAGCGCGACGCCATTGGCGACCTTGAGCCCGCCATCGCCAAGCCCGTTGGGCACCGCCGACTGGGCCGCGAGCGCTGCCGCGCGTGCCGCCGCCTGCGCGGCGTCCATCTGCGCGCGGATCCGGGTCGCATTTTCCAGCGTCGCGCGAGTGCGCTGCGCCGCGGCGCGTGCCGCCGCGTCGCGGCCCGCGGCGTTCTGCGCCGCCTGCGCTGCCGCCGTCGCCGGGTTCGCGGTCGCGCCGCGGCCGCCGAAATTCTGGGCAAGCGAGGTGCCGGCCAGCACCAGGCTGCCGAGCGAGGCGCCAAGGAGCAGACGGTTGCGGAACGGGCGGTCGGTGCGGATCATCGTGCAGACTCCAGGGTGCGCGCCGGCCGGCATGCGGCGGCGTCGAAAGCGGAAGGAACGGGACGCGGCAGGCGAACGGCGCCGTGCGTCGTGAAGGATGGTGTCATTGCCGGCCCAACGGATTGACCGGGGCTGGTGCAGGACGTGTAGGACGCGCCGAAACGCCAAGGTTGCTTCCCATGCGCAGCCGCGTGACCAGCCT
>Ga0247823_10000855_pt1 | contig 25643 bp, 17 predicted proteins | sample 13C_PalmiticAcid_2_FD_192426 | JGI IMG/M metagenome (GOLD analysis project Ga0247823, IMG submission 192426) | Soil microbial communities from agricultural site in Penn Yan, New York, United States - 13C_PalmiticAcid_Day30 | ecosystem: Environmental > Terrestrial > Soil > Agricultural land... | reverse complement strand
CGCAGCACCAGCGGGATGACCGCGCCGGCCAGGCCCGCGATGAAGAGATTCGCGATGAGCGCGACGGTGAGCACGGCGCCGAGCGCCGGATTCCCCCAGAGCAGCCACACCATCAGTCCGCCCGTCACTCCCATTGCAACGCCGTTGAGCAGTCCGGTCGCGGTCTCCTTGAGGATGACGCGCCGGCGCTGGCCCGGGCTGATCTCGCCGAGCGCGATGCTGCGCACCATGACGGTGATCGACTGGATCGCGGCGTTGCCACCCATGCCCGCGACGATCGGCAGCAGGATCGCGATCTTCGGGAAGTCACCGATCGTTCCCTCGAAGCGCGACATGATCATCGTCGGGATGAACGTGACGCCGAGGTTGACCGCGAGCCACGGCAGGCGGCGGCGCACCGCGGCGAACGGTCCGGTCGTCGGACTCTCCGCCTCGGTCACACCCGCGAGAAAGAGCATGTCCTCCGACGCCTCGTCCTCGATGATGTCGGCGATGTCGTCGAAGGTGATGATACCGATCAGGTGCCCGTCATCGTCGACGACCGGCACGTCGATCAGGTCGTAGCGCAGCATGACCTGCGCGACGACGGCCTGGTCCTCGTCCGGAGCGACCGTCACGATGTCGGTGCTCATGACGATGCTGACCTTGGAGGTCGGCGGACGGAGCACGAGGTCCTGCAGGCGCAGCAATCCGACAAGGCGTTCGTCGCGATCGAGGACGAACAGGCCGTGCACCTCGAGCTCGGTCTCGCGCACGAACTCACGCACGCGCTCGATCGACGCGGCGACGGTATCGTCGACGGTGACCGCGACGAAGTCCGTCGTCATCCGGCCGCCGGCGGTATCCTCGCCGAAGAGCAGCAGCCCGCGGATCTCCTCGGTCGCCTCGACGTCGGTTTCCTGCAGGTTGCGCAGAACCTCCTCGGCGACGTCGTCATCGAGCTCGGCGACGATGTCGGCGGCGTCGTCGGGCGAGAGCTCCTCGACGAGGTCGGTGATCTCGTGCGGCTCGAGCTCGGCCAGGTAGTCGGTGCGCTGGTCCTCCGGCAGGTGCAGCACGACCTCGCCGGCGACATCCTCCTCGATCAGGTCGAGGATGTAGTGACGCTCGTCCTCGTGCAGGTACGTGAGCAGGCGCGCGATGTCGGCCGCATGAAGGTCGATGAGCATCGACTTCAGCGCGCCGTCGTCGCGCAGCTCGATCAACCCCTCGAGGTCATCGAGCAGCTCCTCGTCGATCTCCAGCAGATGTTCGCTCTGCTCCTGCGCCATGGATCCGGCCCCGTGGAGTGCACCGTCATTGCATGAATAGCCGACAAAAGTACGAAAGGACTGCGGCCGGTTCAGGGTAGAAATCTCCGCGTCCCTTGCGCCGTCGCCGGCGTGCCGCGATCTTCCGAGGTTCTCCTCACTCTCCAGAGCAGCCCATGCGCCGACTTCTCCTCCCCCTCGCGCTCGCAGCCATCATCCTGGCCGGCTGCGGCGACGATCCTGTCTCGCCCTCAACCATCGTGATCCCCGGAGCCGACGAGCCCGTGGTGTACTCGAAGCACATCGCGCCGATCTTCGCCGCGTCGTGCGCGGGCTCGGAGTGCCACAGCGGCGCGGGCGCGCAGCGCGGGCTCTCGTTCGATTCGTGGACGACGACGATGACCGGCGGCGAGTTCGGCGCGGTGGTCGTTCCGTTCGCGCCGCTGAAGAGCCACCTGCTGCAGCACATCAGCAACGACACCGCGATCGCGCCCCTGGCGTCGCCGCGCATGCCGCTCGGACGCGACGCGCTGCCGCGCGAGCAGATGCTGACGATCAAACGATGGATTCTCGAGGGCGCGAAGAGTGACGCAGGGGAGATTGCACTGTCGGGAGCCCGCCCGCGCGTGCTCGTGACGAACCAGGCCGAGGATCTCATCGCCGCGATCGACCTCGAGACGCAGCGCGTCGCGCGCTACATCAGCGTCGGCCGGCGTCCCGACGCGTCGTCGGCGCCGGAGTCGCCGCACAACATCATCGTCTCGCCGGACGGCCGCTACTTCTACATCAACCTGATCGCCGCCGGTGAGATCGAGAAGTACGACGCGACGACGTTCGCGAAGCTCGGCAGCGCGGCGGTCGGTCTGTCGCCGGCGCAGATCGCGATCACCGCCGACGGCGCGACGCTGTACGTCTCGAACTTCGACATGACGATGACGCAGCGCTTCATCACGCGCGTCGACGCCGCGACGATGACGGTCGTCGACGACATCGAGACGGGGGGATATGCCCCGCACGGTGTCGCGCTCGGTCCGGACGAGACTCGACTGTACACGACGAACGCCGGCAGCGACGACATCTCGGAGATCGACGCGGCGACGGGCGACGTGCTTCGGGTGATCCCGATCGTTCCGGGCGCGCCGCTTGCGCCGTCGGCCCGGGCGGTTCACGAGCCGTACCAGGGCGTGTTCGTCGACGGCGGCCGCCTGTTCTTCGTCACCTGCCGCGCGAGCGCGCAGGTGCGCGTGGTCGATCTGATCGAGGGCAGGGTGATCGACAGCATCCCGGTCGGGAGCCGGCCGCTGATCCTCGAGCGTCGAAGCGACGGGGGCGAGATCTGGGTGCCGAACCAGGCCGCGCAGAGCGTCTCGATCATCGACGTCGCCACGCGCCGCGTCGTCGGCACGATCACCGGACTCAAGACCCAGCCGCACGCGGTCGCCTTCAGTCCCGACGGACGCCGCGCCTTCGTCACATGCGAGAACCAGACCGGCGGAGATCACCAGCACCATCCGATCGTCGGCGCAAAGACGCCCGGCATCGTCTACGTCATCGACACCGCAACCCGGTCGATCCTCCGCTCAATCGAAGTCGGCGCCTTCGCCGCCGGCATAACAATCACCCCCTAAAAAGCCACCCCATCCCCCCCCTCTCCGTATTCGGAGAGGGGGGCAGGGGGGGTGAGGTCTCTCCATGCTAAGACTCTTCGTCCTCCTCCTCCTCCTAACCACCCCCATCCTCGCGCAGGAGAACGCCGGCTCCAAGCACATGACGCTCTTCGGCTGGCTCAATCCCGTCGACAGCGTGGGCATGCACTCGGCGATCTGGGGCTACGCCGCGCCCGACGGCCGCGAGTACGCGTTCGTCGGCAGCCAGATCGGCACGCACATCGTCGATGTCTCGACCAGCCCGATCAGTCAGGTCGCGTTCATCCCGGGTCCGTGGAATCGCTGGCGGGAGATGAAGACGTACGGCCGCTATCTCTACATCGTCTCCGAGTCTCGCGACGTCCCAGCCGGCGCGGGCCTGCAGATCGTCGATCTCTCGGAGCTCCCCACGCGGGCAACGCTCGTGCGTACCGACACCACGTACTTCCGCAGCGCGCACACCGTGTACGTGCGCGATCACTGGCTCTACGTCATGGGCACCGCCGAGGACGCCGGCGCCAACGGGGGAGTGCTCATGTTCGATCTCGAGCCCGACCCGCTGCACCCGCGTCCGGTCGGCCGTGTCGACCGCGACTACTACCACGACGCGTGGGAGCGCGGCGACACGCTCGTCACCGCGGCGGTCTACGGCAACGGCATCGACGTGTACGATGTGCGCGACCGCGCCGTGCCCGTCTTCCTCACGAACATCAACTACCCGTACAGCGGCACGCACAACGTCGAGATCACCTCCGACGGCGGCTACCTCGTCTCGAGCGACGAGATCGGCTTCACCGCAAAGACGATGAAGGTGTGGGACATCCGCGACCTCGAGAACGTGCGGATGGTCGCCGAGTACACGCACGATCCGCTCGACATCGTGCACAACGTCCACGTGATGGGTCGCTTCGTCGTGGCGTCGTGGTACACCGGCGGCGTGCGGATCATCGACATGATCGATCCGACGCATCCGCGCGAGGTCGCCTACTACGACACCTGGCCCGGGCAGAGCGGGGGATACAACGGCGTGTGGGAGGTCTATCCCTTCCTGCCGTCAGGCCGCGTGCTAGCGGGCGATCGCAGCACTGGACTGTACGTGCTCGACTGGGAGCGCAGGACGGCGGGCTCGGTCTCCGGTGTCGTCACCGACGCCGACAACGGACTGCCGCTCGAGGGCGTCGAGATCTTCGTGCCGGAGCTCGGCCGTCGATTCCGCACCGGACGCGACGGTCGGTACTACATCGGCGGCGCCGTCGGCGACGCGTTCACGATGCAGCTCGAGCGTTTCGGCTACGGCGATGTCGTCGAGAGCGTGACGCTCTCGCGGGACGAGACGCTCGACATCGGCATGCGCGCGGTGCTCAGGCACGCGGCGCAGATCGAGGTGCGCGACGAGTCGGGCCAGCCGATCGAGGGATTCTCGTTCGCGGTCGAGCCGCACATCCCCGCGCAGCTCGTCGCCTCCGGCAACGTCGCGGAGGTGCAGTTGCCGGCCGGCGAGGACTTCACGCTGACGGTGGGGAAGTGGGGCTTTCGCGTCGTCGAGATGCCAGTGCGTCTGACCCAGGCGAACTCGACGATCGCGGTGACGCTCGTGCGGCGCTACCACGACAACGCGACGCTGGACCTCGGCTGGACGCTCGGCGCGCCGACCGACGACGCGACGAGCGGCATGTGGGTGCGCATCGAGCCGTACCTCGGCTATCCGCAGTCCGGCTGGGCGCATCCGGCGCGGCAGCCCGACGGCCGCTTGGGGCGCGTGTTCATGACCGGCGCGCCGCCGATCAACGCGGCTCCGCAGGAGAACGATGTCAACGGCGGCACGACGTCGCTCATCTCTCCGACGATGGACCTGAGCGACCACGGCGACCCGGTGCTGCAATTCGACCTGTGGTTCATCCACTATCCGAACTTCTCGTCCGACACGACGCTCGCGATCGATTCGCTGACCGTCGACGCGAGCAACGACGACGGGCAGACGTGGTATCGCATCCACTCCGAGGCGCGCGTGCGCGGCGGGTGGGCGGCGCGCCGGCTGCCGATGCGGCCGTTCCTTCCGATCACCGATCGCATGCGCGTGCGATTCCAGTTGCGCGATCGCGACGACCCGTCGCTGATCTTCGCGGCGATCGACAACATCGACATCGCGCCGACGCAGGCGCAGACCGCGGCGCCGACGATGCCCGGCGAGCGCGCGACAATGCGGGTGCTCGTCGCGCCGAACCCCGGCCCCGGCGGAGCGGAGGTGCTCGTCGATCCGGTCGGCCCGGGAGCGCTGCGCGTCGTCCTCTACGACGCCCTCGGCGCCCGCGTCGCGACGCTGCACGATGGCCACGCCCGCGGATCGCTGCGCCTGCGCCTGCCCGAGCCGCTTGCGCCCGGCACGTATCTGCTGCGCGCCGAATCCGACGCCGGCGACCTCAGCGTCCCGGTGAGCGTCGTGCGGTAGGCATCCGCAAGCTTTCTTTGCGTGTTTGTCACTTTGCGTCTATCTTCTGACTGCCTACCATTTGATACAATCTCCGTGTGGAGCGTGATATGAAGATTCCGGGATTCTCGTTCTGGGCTCTGCTGACGACCGCGATCCTTTTCGTGCTGCTTGTGCAGCTCAACACGCCAATGCCCCTCGCGATCGCGATGGCGGTGACGTGGTACCTCTTCGGTCTCGGCGCGGCCTATGCGGTCTACCGGTACCACCATCCCGAGCTCGATCTCTCCGAGACATTGGCGCCGTTCACGACCGGAGGCCGTGTGCCCGAGGGATTCCATGCGGTGACCTTCGCCAACCAGGGCCGCACGGTCTTCGTGCCCGAGGGAGGCAATCTCCGCGAGTACGCGACCACGCAGGGAGCCGAAGTCTACTACGACGTCGCGAAGGCGGCGAACTGTTTCGGGATGGGCTTCTGCGGCACGTGCCGCTACACGCCCGGCGCGAACAGTGCCGCGGCGCTGAGCGTGCCGACGTGGCAGGAGCGCTTCACGCTCGGGGGCGACGTCGGCAAGGTGCGCCTCGCCTGCCAGACGGAAGTCCTCGGCGACTGCACGATCGACAATCGCGTGGCGCAGGAGATCGGCGAGATCCATCGCTTCACCGTCATCAACGGCGCGCTCGCCACGGTCTTCGGCCTCATCGTCCTCGGCGCCATCGTCTGGATGGGCGGGGATATGATCGGACTGTTCTAGGCGACGCCTTTCGGCACCCCGACGTTCAGGCAATCGAGGCCCCGGGCGCGCAGAGCGCGCCCGGGGCCTCGCCGCATCAGGCACGCGCGATTACGCGCCAATGACCCGGGGCTTCGTACTTTTGCCCTTTTCCTAACGACCACTCCGTCAACGCATGCTGGATCTGAAGTTCATTCGCGAGAACCTCGAGCTCGTCACCGAGAACATCGCCCGCCGAGGCGTCCGCAACGCCGACGCCGCCCGCGTCGTCGAGCTTTACGCGCGGCGCGTAGCGATACAGCAGGAGCTCGAGGCGCTGCGCGCCGAGCGGAACGAGTCGTCGCAGAAGATGAAGGGGAAGATGGAGCAGGCCGAGCGCCAGACCCTGATCGACCGCGGGCGCGAGCTCAAGGAGCTCATCGCCGCGCGCGAGGAGGAGTTCAACGCCGTCGGAGACGAGCTCGATGCCGCCGCGAAGAACATCCCCAACATGACGCATCCCGACGTGCCCGCCGGCGGAGAGGAGGATGGCCTCGTGATGGAGACCGTCGGCGAGCGGCCCGTGTTCGACTTCCCGACGAAGGACCACGTGACGCTCGGCACCGAGCTGAAGCTCCTCGACTTCGAGACCGCCGCGGAGGTCACCGGACAGAAGTTCTACTACCTCATGAACGAGGGCGCGCTGCTCGAGATGGCGCTCGTCAACTTCGCGATGATGAAGCTGGTCTCGCGCGGATGGACGCCGTACCTGACGCCCGACCTCGCGCGCGCATCGGTGCTCGAGGCGATCGGCTTCAACCCGCGCGGCGAGGAGACCCAGGTCTACAGCGTCGAGGGAACCGACCTCTGCCTCGTCGGTACCGCCGAGATCACGCTCGGCGGACTGCTCAAGGAGAAGATCCTGCGCAAGGAGGAGCTCCCCGTGAAACTCGTCGGCTACAGCCATTGCTTCCGCACCGAGGCAGGCGCGGCGGGCCGTGAGTCGCGCGGGCTCTACCGCGTGCACCAGTTCAGCAAGGTCGAGATGTTCGCGTTCACGACGCCGGAGGAATCCGAAGCGATGCACGCGGAGATGCTCGAGATCGAGAAGGAGATCTTCAGCGACCTCGGCCTGCACTACCAGGTCGTCGACATCGCGGCCGGGGATCTCGGAGCGCCGGCGTATCGCAAGTTCGACATCGAGGCATGGATGCCGTCGCGCGAGGCGTTCGGGGAGGTCACGAGCACGAGCAACTGCACCGAGTTCCAGTCGCGCCGGCTGATGATCCGCTATCGCGATGAGAACAACCAGACGCGCTTCGTGCACACGCTCAACGGCACGGCCGTCGCGGTGCCGCGCGCGATCGTCGCGATCCTCGAGAACAATCAGCAGGCGGATGGGACCGTGAGGGTGCCGGCGGTGCTCGTGCCGTTGATGGGGGGGCGGGAGGTGATCCGGGTGGAGAAGGGATGAGAGCACAAGTGGCTGTTCGACGCGCGGCGGAGGTACTGCTGCGCCCGGCATCGCCGAACCGGCCTCGGGGGTGGCGGCGATCGAGTACTCGCTCACCGAGCGGAGGCGGACGAAGCTCGTGCTGCAGGACGCGTCGGGAGCGCACGCTGCGACGCTCGTCGACGGTGAGATGGAGGCGGGAGCGTACGTGCAGTGGGTGGACGTGTCGGAGCTGCCGGCGGGGGCCCATGTCGTTGTGCTGCGGACGCCGACGCTGGTGCTCAGCGAGAGATTGGTCGTGCGAAGGTAGGCGAGGGAGAAGGCGAGACGAGCGCCCATCCGGCGCCGAGGCGGCCCCTGGCGTACGGACGCCACCATTCCCATCACGATTGTCATCGGTGGTCCGCTTTCGTGATGGGATTGCAGAGTCGTAGCTTGATGGGTAACCGTTGAGTACCCATGCCGCGCCGACGCCGTCTCGACATCGCCGAATCACCAGCAGCGCTCTCTCGTCTCGAGCGGAAGCTTCGGTCGGGTCCGCTCGCGACACGCGTGCGTGCGCTGCAGGTGATGAAGCGGTTTCCCGAGCTCGTCACCGCAGAGGTGGCGCTTCGTGTCGGCGTATCGGCCCCGACAGTGGAGCGCTGGGTTGCAACGTACCGCGGTGGCGGACTCGATGCGCTTCTCGAGGTGCGGCCGCCCGGTCGGCCCCGTTCGGCTCCTGGCACCGCACCGCGTGGGGGCCGGCCGTCGATCGCGGTCGGGAGCACGGGTGCCCCGCGTGCGGCGGATCCGTTTCTCTGCCTGCTTAATGCCCTGCCAAACACCTTCGACGTCACCACCGCCACGCGCGAGCTCCGAAACGCTCTTGCTCCGTTGCTCCCGGCTGTCGATCGGATTGCCATCGCCGTCGACACGTCCTGCGACCTTTGCGATCCGGACGAATACAATGCGAGCGCCGATGTCATTCATCACGTCCCTCCGAAGGGCTCGGTCGGTGTGAGTGTCAGTACCCATGCGGCCTCCAGAGGATTCTCGGCCGCCGTTCTCGACGGCATGCTGGAGCAGGGATTTCCATTCGACGACTATCATCCGCCCCACGTCATCGAGCTCGCATATTACGAGACGATGCAAATCGGCTGTATCATTCTCTGCCGCGAACGGCAGAAGTCTCCTCTGCGCGAGGCGGACACAGCGATCATCGAAACGCTTCGGCCGTTCCTCGAGAGCGCCTTCGCCGGCGTGATCATCCGGCACCAGTTTCTCCGACCACAGGAGCGGTTGATCGACGATGTGCTCGTCGAAGCGACGGTGCGTTACCAGCTCACGCATCAGGAGCGCCGCGTCCTCACCTGTCGCATGCTCGGCCTGTCGTACAAGGAGATCGCCGCCGAGATCGGCGTCTCGCAGGACAACGTCAAGAAGCATCTTCAGTCGGTCCATCGCAAGACCGGCACCGTCAGTCTCGGCGACGTCTTCGGCAAGCTCTTCATGCTGCGACCGACGCGCTGACGAAGGCGTGTCGACGCCGCGCGAGCGCAAGCCGTGCACCACCACCGGACCTACACTTCATTATCCCACCCTCCCCTAAAGGGGAATAGGATGCGCGTCGACGCGCGTCCATCTTTCTGACGTACCGAGCGCTCGAAGGCATCCAACCCCATCCCCGCGAGTTCCACCCGGATCCGGATCGCAGGATGGCTCTACCGCTGTGCCCTCATGCGCTACCTGTTCCTTGGCATCGCCACGCTTTGTCTCATCGCTCCGGCTTCCGTCGCGCTCGCGCAGACGCCGATGACTCACCCGACCGACTCGTCGGCGGTCCTGCTGGCTGTCGACACGGTCGCATGGTCGCTTCCGTCGGTTGTCGATCCGCCGACACTCGCAACCTCGAACGAAGGGAAGACCCGACAGATCGTCTGCGTCTGGCGTACGCCGACCGGACGGACCGACTATGTCATCGCGGCCGAGACATTCGAGGCAGGCGACTCTTGCGCCGCGCTCGACTCGCTTTCGACGCCGGAGTTGTTCAATCGTCTCGCATACGTCGCAGTCCTTCACGGCGCGGCGGCGGGCTACGCCGATTCGGCGGCCGACTCCGTTTCCCCGGGACACTCCTGGGTCTTCTTCGCCGCATGCGTCGAGCGCACGGGCGCCGGATCGTCGACGACACTGTCGCCCTGTTCTGACTCATTGCGGCGGTGTATCGCAACCTATTACGGAACCGAGCCAGCGATCATCACGCTCCACTATTCCGGCGGCTCGCCGGCGTGCAGCGTAACCGACTGCGAGTCGACGGCACCGGGCGACGGTGCCGGAGCGCTCGAATAGACCCCGCGCGACGCCCCTCCCGCAGTTCTACGACAGCTCCCGCGTAGCCATTCAACACTCATTGGAGGCAGTTATGTTCTGTCGCGTTTACGTCCTTGTCGCCATCATCGCGGCTGTGTTCGCGGCTTCGACAGCTTCGGCTCAGACAAGCGGGTGTACGTGGATTGCTACTCCGACCCCGCACGCGTTGTGTCACACCAACAATGGGACTTACGGCGATGGAAACGCCTGCGACAACGGGCTTCTCTGCGGCGAGGGCTGTTGCAGCTGGGAATTCGAAATCAAGAACGAGTGGGAGGGCTGTGTCGTGACGAGAGTCGACATCTGCGCCGCATTGGATTGTGATACGGACCCCGGACCGATCTCACCCTGTCAGAGGAACGCCAACTCGCCCAATCACATCTGCGACCTCTGTCCTGTCAAGTACCCGTGGACTGGTGTCTGGAGCGAAGATCCAGCCTGCCCCCGTCTCTATCCTCCGGGTGGAACTCTCGCAGACAGCACTTGCGACTCAGTTTGTCGCACAAGCTGTGTTCACATGGTCGAGACATCGGGCGGACTACCATACAAGTCATCCGTCAAGATCCCGGTTGGCTTCACGGGCTGCGATCCCTCAGGATCGAAATGCATCGACGTTTGCGTCACTCTGGACTGTGCCGGCCAGACTTCCCAGGTCTGCTGCCGGGTGGTGCTGCCGGCATGCACGAGCGATCCCGCAGGCCCCTATGGTCCAAAGCCGTGCATCGAATCGGGTGCTGCGCCCTCAGGCCAGGACATCGGACTCGATGCAGCGGAGAAGAGTCTTCAGCCGGTGAGTTCAGCGCAAACGCGGCCAGATGGTAAGTAGTGCGATGATAGCCGATGAACGCTCGAAGCGATGCGATGGGCTAGGCGCGATGGCTTTCATCAAGATGCTTCGACGCAATAGTCACGTGGCAGGCGCATTGCCTGCCACGTGACCGGATCACAGGTTCTTCGTACATGCGGTTATGATGCCTGGCCCAATCGTGACTGGTTATCATCTCGGGTCCCGATGCTTTGCTTTCGAATGAGGCTATTTGCAGGTAGGAATGGAAATCCGATGCCTCTACCTTCGAGCTGCGCCCGAGTACCAGTTGGTGAGTTTTCAGTAGAATCCATCAAGCTAATGGTGCCAAGGAAATGGGAATAGGCTGCCCGACCCGCGTTGCATTTCGTCTCGTGCCGTTTGTGCTCCTTGTCATTTCAGTTGCCAGCGGCCAGATCCCGGGGGATCGCTGGCACGTATTCGCTACCGAGCACACGACATTCGGCACTAGTCGGCTCATTCCGGAGTCGATCTTCTTCACGTCACCATTCTCCGGCTTTTACGCCACGCACGATTCCGTGTACTGTACGAGCGACGGCGGGATCACTTGGAGGCCGGCGAACTCCTTCACACCGATCCCCTTCGTCAGCGAGCCGACGGGCGTCGCCTGGGCCCGCCCACGCTGGTTGTCGGTCGATGGCGGTGAGTCGTGGGCACCGGTGCAGCCCTCGATTCTGGACGCCGCGTCGCACGACTCCGTCGTCGACCTTCTGGCACTCGACAGGCAGACAATGGTCGTGCTGTACAACAGCACCGGGATATCCGGAGGGATCAGCGTGCCGGCCGGGCCCCAACGGCTTGCCTATACGCTCGACGGCGTGACCTGGCAAAGGGCGGATTCACTGCGTTCGATCGGTGCCATCGCCGTCGTTGCCGACAGCACCGCCTTCGGAACGATGCCGGTGACCGGGGATGCTGCTCTCCGGATGCCCCAGTGGGTGCGCATCATCGGAGCGACCTCGAATCGGGTAGTCTATGTCGTTGTCACCGAAAACTTCGGTGGTGACGGCCCCTGGCATCTCGGACGGCTGCTGCTCGACAGCGGCCGCATCGAATGGATGCGGCTCCCCCCGTTCAATGCCGGCGCCGCGCCTCAGATGCAGAGTGGTGTCTTCGAAGAGGGCGAGATGCTCTATGTGTGGGGTGGTCGTCAGTCGAATCGTGACGATGCCTACTTCTTCCTGGCCAGCCGGGATCGAGGCATGACCTGGGAGACTCTCGCGCTACCACGGTGGCTGGATGTGGCGTCGCTGCGGTTTCATACCGCGATGCGGGCGACATCGGCCAACGGCGTCTCCCGTGACGGTGGCCGCTCGTGGCAGCCATGGGCGCATCCGTTCATCGGTCAGCGGAGCTCGAACGACCTGCTCGTCAGCTGGACAGATACTGCGAACGTATTCGTTGCGAACCGCTTTTCGCTGTTCGCACGATCATCGGATGCCGGCCGGTCGTGGTCGACGAACGGCGCGGTCGGGCTGCCGATCACCGCGACGGCGACAGGCGCACGAGTCGTCGCAGGGTACGAGTACGGGGCCATCAGAACGAGCGCCGACTCCGGCGAGACCTGGCAGACTGCATTCGTACCTCCGGGAGCGTCGAATATTGAAGCCGTGATTTCACTGGACAGGGCCCGTCGTCCAGCAGCGTTCGCCGCGCTCGCACGGTTCGTCCCAAGCGAGGCGGCTGCGTACCGCGGACTGCTGCTCAGTACGGACGACGGAGCGACATGGAGCCTCGCGGGGTCGCTCCCCACCCTGGCAGCCGGAGCGAAACTCCTCTCGGATGTCACCGGGCCTACGCCGGTGTTATACCTCTGGGGACACGACGGCGTGCATGCAAGCACGGACGGGGGGATGTCGTGGGAGCGTCGTGACTCGCTGACTGTCGATCACCTCCGCAGCCTCGGCGACGGCGCACTCGTCGGCCTGACGCAGAGCTCCGCGGCGCGGCGGTTTCTTCGATCGAGTGACGGCGCCCGCACTTGGCAGGTGACCAGAGTGGATTCGATTCCCGGGCGGACGGCAGCGATCTCACTCGAGAGTTTCGGTGTGCAGTCGATTGTGGCGGCATTCCCCGACCGGTTTCGGAATGGTCTGCAGTGGGACATCGCTACGTCGACCGACGGCGGTGCGACATGGGGGGTCGCTTCGACGCTCGAGGCCGAACGGCCGATCGGGGCGGCGCTCTCCTGGCTGAGTCCCGAAGTCGTCTATTCGGCCACCGCCGATGGTGTCATCGAGCGGAGCGTCGACGGAGCACGTACGTTTGTGCGAATGCAGGGCCCGGCTCCGGAGTTGTCGGGCATGTCTGCGCTGACGCTCACGGCGGATGGCCATTTACTCTTTCTCTTTAGCGCCCCGGGTCAGGTAGGCCGATTTCGCCTCAGCGGCGAGCCCTCCTCCGCGATCTCCCTCGATGAACTGCAGAGGGAGCGTGGCGCGATTTCACTCCAGCCATCAGTGATGTCCGGCGGCAGGATGAGAGTCGTTGCCGACGTCGGAAGCGGCTCAGAACCCGCAGTGCTTTCCATCGCAGACGCACGAGGCACCGTTCTACTGCGGGCGCCATCGAGTGGGCGGGAGCATGATCGCCACATTTTTGACATCGACCTGCCGACGACACTTCCTGTTGGATCGTATTTCGCGGTCGTCACAGGCGCATTGTGTACTGTGGCCCCGTTTCTCGTCGTTCGATGACGATAACCTGCGCCCCTTCCTCGAAAGCACGATGGTCACGATCATGGTGCGCCGTCAGCTTCTGCGACCGCAGGAGAGGGTGATTGACGATGCGCTGGTTGCGGCGACGAAGCGCTATCACCTGACACACTGGCAGCTCGAGCGCGAGCAGGGCACCGTGCCGCGCGCGCCCGGCGTGCTGCAGTACCATCTGAGCGTCGAGGATGCCAACGGTGCGAGCTTCCTCACGCCGCTCGCGACGCTTGCCGTGGAGCAGGTGACGATCCGCGGAAAGCGCCGCGACCGCGTAGCCGACGAGACCGTCGAGCGCTACAATCTGATCCTCATCGCCTATGATCGCGCCGACCGCGTGGCGGAACACCGCAGGACGCTGTCGTCGATCAGAGCGTCGATCGCACCCGATCCGCGCGTGAGCGTCGTCGGCTATACGCATATCAGCGGCGACGCCGAGCACAATGCCCGGCTCGCGCTCGAGCGCGCCCGTGTCGTCGATCGCGAGCTCGGCCTGCCCGAGGGGCGGGTGGAGGTTCGCGGCGAGACGCTTCCGCGCTTCGATCAGGGGCTGACCGCAGGGCGCTTCCATTCTCGTGGTGTCGAGATCCGGACGCCGGTGGCGGTCGATGAGGTGGACGGCGGGTAGCGGTCGGACGTTGGCAATCGAGAGCCCCAGTTCGCACCTGCGGCAGGCGCGACGTAGGAACAATCCAGAGGATGACATTGGGATCGGGATGTCCTGGACATCGAAGCTGGTCGCGCGCGGATGGACGCCGTACCTGACGCCCGACCTCGCGCGCGCGTCGGTGCTCGAAGCGATCGGCTTCAACCCGCGCGGCGATGAGACGGCGCCGCGTCTAGCGGGTTTTCACATTTGTGCGGAACGGCCGATGACCAGTCGAACTCTTCGCCCGACAACGGCAAGCATATCGACGAGAGAGTCGATACTGAACAAGTGGATCTTGCCGCGCATAAGGTCGCTGATCCGCGGCTGTGAAACACCAAGCGATTCCGCAGCCGCACGCTGAGTCCATCCCCGTTTGGTGATCTCCCGGCGCAGTTCTGTCATAAGTGAGGCCCTGAGCCTGAGATGGTGAGCCTCTTCCGGCGCGAATCCAAGGTCCTCGAAGACGTTGCCGCTCGAGCGAGTCACATTCTGCTTTGTCATCCTGCAGTCCGCCGATGTAGGAGTGAGTGCTCAGCTCGAAGCCGGCGATACGCCGGACGTCGTCGGGATATCGTCGGATGTCTTCAAGCGACGATCCGACCCAGCAGATGTCCTTCATGTGCTCTCCAGATGCAGAGCCACGTTCGCGCGCTTGTATAGAGTATACAAAAAAGTATATGGGTCGTGCAAGAGCCGGGAGCCCGCGCTTTCACTCGCGTCGTATCGAGATCGAGATCGGCAAACCGATGGTGGCGGATAGCAAGGAGGGGTAGGCGCACGCAGTCTCTCCTCAACTCGACAGCGACGCCAGCAGATACTCCAGATACTCTCCCTGTCGCCCCGCGAGCTCGAGCGGCTCGCTGATGTCGTGCCAGCGGCACTCGAAGCGCATGCCGAGGTCTTCGGCGCCTGCGGAGACGACGTGCATCCAGCGATCGGGTGAGCCGTCGATGCTCTCGAGGTGGTACACGTGCCGAACGTGGAACTCCGATGCCCACGGTGCGTGCAGCGTGTGCGTCGTCAGCCTACGGACGATCCGCAGGTGGCGCAGCCCGGTCTCCTCCTCGGCCTCGCGCAGCGCGCCCCACTCCGGATGTTCGCCCTGGTCGAGCGTTCCCGCCGGCACCTGCAGCCCCGCCGGGTGATCGGGCTGCTCGAAGACCAGCAGCTCGATCCGTCCGTACCGCCGGCGCGTGATGTAGGCGAGGACCTTCTGCTTCGGCTCGCTCCATCGAACGAACGCGCCGTCGACGAGCACGGGCACGGCGCTGAACCGATCGAGCTGCGCCGCGAAGTGTACGTCGTCCTTGTAGCCTCGCTCCCGAAGCTCCAGCCCGCTCTCGCTTCCCCAGAGCACCTCGCCGATCCGGTGGCGCACCTGCACGAACGCGCTCTCGCACACGGCCGCCTCCGGCGACTTCTCGGCGTCGATCGCCGCGAGGATCGCTCCCGCGCCCAGGTAATCCTCCACCGCGAACCGAATGACTCCATCGTCCGACGGCGTCTCGTAGCGCTCACCCGCGGCGACGATCGTCACGGTGTGATCGGTCGATTCGACGAGTCGCGAGACGGTGTGACCGACGGCCGTCGCGTTGACGATCGCGCCGGCGAACAGGAACGACGCGCCGGCGCCGAGCACGCTGCACGCTGCGCCGTTCGGCGACGGCAGCACGACGCGCGCGCCGGACTCGATCGCGAGAAACGAGAGCGGTGAAAGCGTGAAGCCCGATCGCTCCGGGTCGTCCTCGCGTCGCACCGCGAGCCGCGCGTCGAGGCGCGCCGCCAGTTCCGACGGATCATCCTCGTGTCCGCACGGGATGACGACGCCCTCACGCTGCGTCGCGGTCACGACGCATGTCGAGAAGCTCAGCACGTCGACGACGACCACGATGTCGCCGCGCGAGGCGGCCTCGGCGAGGCCGCGCCGGCCCCAGGCGAGCGTGCAGCGATATGATGGCGTCGGTGGCAACGGACTCCGCGGGATCGTGATACGCGCGTCGTGGACACTCCGCGAGCGCGCCGGACTGATCGGCAAAAGTAGAGATCGGCCGCGAGGTGGCGCGCATGCCGATCGCGCGCGTCTGCTAGCGCGCGCCCGCTAGCGCGCACCCGATTGCTCCCGTTCGTCACGCGCCGGCGCCGTCCTCCTTCTCCTTGATCCGTCGATAGAACCGCGACGAGAACTTCCGAACCTCGACGAGGACGACGAGCATCAGGCTGATGCCGATGCACAGGAACCAGTCGTCGAGCGGAAGGTGTGTCGTGTTGAGCAGCGGGTGCATGAACGGCAGCTCGACCGATGCGATCTGCAGTCCGAGCGCCAGCAGCGTCACCGCCAGCAGTGGCCGGTTGCTCAGCAGTCCGATCTGGAAGATCGACCGGTCGATCGAGCGCGAGTTGTGGACGTTCCAGATCTGGCAGAGCGCGAGCGTGACGAAGGCGCCCGTGCGCGCGTGCGTCATGGCCTGCTCGGAGATGTTCCTGTCGAAGGCGGTGAAGCCGTACTGGTCGAGGATCATCTCGAAGACGATGAGCGTGCCGAACATCATCATCAGACCGGTGCCGACGATCCTCTCGCCCATCGGCCAGTTGACGAGTCCCTCGTCGGGATTGCGCGGCGGCTCGGCCATGATGTCGCCATGCTCCTTCTCGTACGCCAGGGGAATCGTGCTGGTGCCGTCGGTGACGAGGTTGATCCACAGCAACTGCACCGCCAGCAGCGGCAGCGGGAAGCCGAGGATCACGGCCGCGGTCAGCGTGAGCACGCCGCCGAACGACGTGCAGAGCACATAGAGGATCATGTGCTGCAGGTTGCGGAACATCAGCCGCCCGTAGCGCACGGCCTGGACGATGGTCGCAAAGTTGTCGTCCTGCACGACGAGCGACGACGCCTCCTTCGCGACGTCGGTGCCGCTTCCCATCGCGATGCCGATGTCGGCCTGCTTCAGCGCCGGCGCGTCGTTGACGCCGTCGCCGGTCATCGCGACGATGTGTCGGTGCGCCTGGAGCTGGCGGACGATACGCAGCTTGTGCTCCGGAGCCACCCGCGCGTAGACGTCGGTCGTGTTGACGCGCTCGTAGAGATCCTCGTCGTCCATCGCCTCGAGCTCGCGGCCCTCGATCGAGCGGATGCGGTGGCCGGGCCGCAGGTCGAGCTGCTCGGCGATCGCGCGCGCGGTCGCGACGTGATCGCCGGTGATCATCACGACCTTGATGCCCGCGCTCGCGGCGTCGCGAACGGCGTCGCGCACCTCGTCGCGCGGCGGATCCTCGATGCCGTGCAGGCCCGCGAAGATCAGCCCCGAAAGATCCTCCGGATCGCCGTGCACGTCGGGATCGAGCGGAGCGTACGCCGTTGCGATCACGCGCAGGCCGCGCGCCGAGAGCTGCGCCTGACGCTCGACGATCCACTGCAGATCGAGCGGGCGCAGGCCCTCGGTCCTGAGCTCGCTCGCGCACATCGCGACGACGCGCTCGGCCGATCCCTTGACCAGCACGTAGCGCTGGGTCCCGCGCGCGAGCTCGGAGACCATGTACATTCGCTCGGATTCGAACGGCAGGATGACGAACGACTCGGAGCTCGCGCGATCGGTCGCGGCGATGCCGGACTTCTCGGCGGCGACGATGAGCGCGCCCTCGGTCGGGTCGCCGACGAGCTGCCGCCGGCCGTCCTTCTCCGAGAAGCCCGACTCCGTGCAGAACAGTCCGACGCGCAACGACCAGTGCAACGGCGACTCGGGCGCCACGCTCGTCCTGCCGCCGGCGTCGTCGTGCAGCTCGCCGTGCGGCTCGTAGCCTCCCCCCGTGAACGTGTAGATCCTGTCGTCGGAGGCGACCGCGACGACCGTCATCTCGTTGCGCGTGAGCGTGCCGGTCTTGTCCGAGCAGATGACGGTGGTCGAGCCGAGCGTCTCGACGGCATTGAGTCGCCGGACGATCGCGTTGCGCCGGGCCATGGTGTAGACGCCGATCGAGAGCGCGACGGTGACCGCGATCGGAAGTCCCTCGGGAATCGCCGACACGGCCAGACCGATCGCGGTCAGGAGCATCGTCGTGGCCTCGTAGCCGCGGAGCATCCCGACGGCGAAGATCAGACCGATGGCCGCCGCGATGCCGATCGCGAGCACCTTGCCGAAGCGGCGCAGGCGCTCCTGCAGCGGCGACTCGGTCTCGGTCGCGTCGGCGATGCTGCGGGTGATGCGGCCGACCTGCGAGTGCTCGCCGACGCCGGAGACGATGCCGCGCGCGCGGCCGCGACGCACGGTCGTCGCGGCAAAGGTCATGTTGCTGCGATCGCCGAGCGGAGCGTCGGCGTCGTGCGTCGTGTCGTGCTTCTTGGTGGAGGGAACCGACTCGCCGGTGAGGATCGATTCGTCGACGGTGAGATCGTTCGCCTCGACCAGGCGGATGTCCGCCGGCACGCGCAGTCCGCTCTCGAGCAGCACGACGTCGCCGACGACGAGCTCCTCGGCCGCGATCGAGCGGAGCTCTCCGTCGCGAACGACGCGAGCGGTCGGGGCGGTCAGATTCTTGACCGCGCGCAGCCGCTCGCTCGCGCGCTGTTCCTGGTAATAGCCGATCGCCGCGTTGAAGAGCACGACGAAGAAGATGGTGATCGCCTCGGCGACGTCGGCGACGACCGAGGTGAGAATGGCCGCGCCGAAAAGAATGAAGATGAGCGGGTTGTTGAACTGCTCGAGGAACAGGAGTAGCTTCGACTTCGGCTTGGGCTCCGGCAGCACGTTCGCGCCATAGCGCTCGCGGTGGCGCTCGATCGCGCCGTCGGACAATCCCCTGACGACATCGACGCCGAGCGCGCCGGCCAGCGCCTCGTGCGGCTCGGTGTGACTCCGTGCTGCGATCCTTCCTGCATCAGCGGTCTGTAGACCGTTGCTCATTACGCCTCCGTTTCTGACTCTTCTGTACCACAGTCGTGCGCACGACGGGGGACGACGGCCGAGCGACCGCCGCTGCGGAAGCTCGCCATGCCGGGCGTCGCGTGCAAGCCGCGGTAACCTTCCGAAACGCGCCGGGTTCCGTAGTAACTTCCCGTCGCACCAACTTCCGTCACAACTACGATAGCGCCATGCAGGATCAGCAGACTCCCTCACGGACGACCTCTCGCCGGAGCTTTCTCGAGAAGATCTTCGCGGCGACCGTCGTCGCCGTCGCGGCGCCAAGCGTCGTGCTCGGGCGCATCGTCCCGGAGCTTCGCGCCTCGAAGGGCGCGCTCGCCGGACGATACCGGATCGACCTGACGAAGCCGGAGTACTCAGAGCTCACGACGGTCGGCGGCTCGATCCGGCTCGACAGCATCGCCGGGGCCACCTTCAGCGTCATCGTCACGCGGATCGAGCAGGCGACGTTCGCGGCCGTCAACGCCACGTGCACGCATGAGGGATGTACGGTAAGCCAGGTCACACCGGATTCCGACGGCGAGCTGGTCTGTCCGTGTCACGGCTCGCGCTACACGCCGACGGGCATCGTGCGCCGCGGTCCGGCGCCGCGGGCGCTCAAGGCGTACGCGACGTTCTTCGACGGCGGCACGACGCTCGAGATCGAGATCGAGGGGATTGCCTCGACGAGCGAGGAGATCGCCCTCGGCGCGTTCGTCGGCACGCCTTTCGTCGACGCTGCCGCGGACCGGGTGATTCTCGACCTCGCGCTCGAGGCCGGCGCCGACGTGCGCGCGGGAATCTACGCGACCAGCGGCGCGCTCGTCGCCGACGTCCTCGACGGACGCCTCGCCGCCGGGCGCCACGAGCTCCGTGGGTCGATCTCGGCGCTCGCCTCCGGCGCGTACCTTCTGAGGGTCGAAATTGGCGGCAGGAGCGTAATCTCGCGCCCGTTTGTCGTGTCGCGGTAGATCCGGACGCGTCTATCTTTGTGATGCCGGACGGCCCGCGCGTCCGGCATCGCCGTGACGAGCCCGGCGTTCGCCATACCGAGGTCCGCGGGTGCTTGCACCCTGCAACAGCCACCGTTCGACTCCCGGCGTATCTTAGCGGGATGCCGAAAGAAATCGTAACACAACGCTTCACAGTCCGATGACCTACAAGCATTACGCGGTGCGGCCCGAGCGCTTCACCAATGAGTTCGTCGCCGAAGAGTTCGAGCGTCTCACCGCCCGGATCGACGAGGCCGAGTCGTCGGAGTCGCCGGAGCTGTGGCTGCGGCTGTTCGAGGACTGGAACGCGTTGAAGGCATACGTCAGCAGCGAGGGCAGCCGTCGGAGCCACGCGCAGTCGAAGGACATGACCGACGAGGACGTGGAGGAGGCCGATCGCTACTTCCGCGAGGAGGTGGCGCCGGTGGCCGACAATGGCAACTCGCGACTCGTCAACGCGCTGCTGGCGAGCCGTCATCGCGACGCGATCGCCGCGCGCTACGGCGACTACCTTCTGCGCGCGCTCGAGACGGCGGTCGAGCCGCTTGCGCCGATCAACAACGAGCTGCGCGTTGCCGCGAGCACGCTCGTCAACCGCTACGACAAGGCGGTCGCCGCCGGCGAGGTCACGGTCGAGGGAACGACGATGACGCTGTCGCAGGCGCGTGGCCTGCAGAGCTCGGACAATCCGGTGACGCGCCGCGAGGCGTTCGTCGCCTACCGGCAGTGGTTCGTCGATCATCGCGACGAGCTCGCGCCGATCTACGACGAGCTCGTCGCGCTGCGTCACCGCATGGCGACGAACCTCGGCCACGAGAACTTCCTGCGTCTCGGCTACGCGTCGATGGGACGCACCGACTACACGCCGGCCGAGGTCGCGACGTTCCGCCAGAGCGTCCGTCGATACGCGGTGCCGCTGCTGGCCCGCATCCAGGAGCGCCTGGCCGCCGCGCACGGCACGCCGACGCTGATGCCGTGGGATTCGTCGTACGATCCGGAGCTCTCGCTGCCGAGCGACGTCGCCCCGGTCGAGACGCAGCTCGACAAGGCGCAGCGCGTCTTCGAGAGCCTTTCGCCCGAGCTTGCGCGGCACTTCGTCCGCATGCGCGACGAGAACCTCATCGATCTCGAGAATCGCAAGGGCAAGCGCGCCGGCGCCTACTGCACGTCGTTCCCCGATGAGGGACGCGTCGCGATCCTCTGCAACTCGACCGGCGAGGAGGAGGACGTCCGCACGCTGATGCACGAGATGGGGCACGCCTTCCAGGGATGGGAGAGCCAGCCGATCGAGGCGGTCGACCTGCAGTGGCCGACCTCCGACGCCTGCGAGGTCCATTCGATGGGAATGGAGTATCTGAGCATGCGGCACATCACGGAGTTCTTCACCGAGGAACAGGCTGCGAAGTTCCGGCGCCAGCGCTGGAAACGCGCAATCGACCTGCTGTGCTATGTCTGCGTCGTCGACGAGTTCCAGCACTGGGTCTACGAGAATCCGACCGCGACGCCCGACGATCGCGACCGCGAGTGGGATCGGATCTGGGGCACGTACATCACCGGGATCGATTTCACCGGCGTCGAGTCGTATCGCTCGGCCCGCTGGTACGCGCAGGGTCATCTCTTCCAGGTGCCGTTCTACTACATCGATTACGCACTGGCCGAGACCGGCGCGATGCAGCTCGCGCTCGTCGATTCGAAGAACCATGAGGAGGCGCTCGAGAAGTACATCGAGCTCTGCCGCATCGGTGGCACGATGAGTGTCCTCGAGATCTTTTCGAAGGTCGGCATGCGCTCGCCGTTCGACGGCGATCTGATGCGCGATCTGATGGAGCACGCCGCGACCCAGGTCGGGCTCGAGCCGCAGGGCGCGTAGCCGACCGCCGACCGCGAATCACGTTTCACGCTGCGTCATCCCGGTTCGCTCCGGGATGACGCATGCCGTTTCAAGGAGTATGGAGGAAGCACGCCCGATGGCCGCCTACAAGCATTATCCCGAGCGCCCCGAGTCGCTCACCGCAGAGTTCGTCCGCGACGAGTACGAGCGTCTGAGCGCGCGCATTGCCGAGGCCGACGCAAGCCCGTCTCCGGAGCTGTGGGTCGCGCTGTATTCGGAGTGGAACTCGCTGCGCGCGCTCGTCAGCGGGGAGGGAGCTCGCCGCAGCCACGCGTTCGCGCGCGGCATGGGCGATGCCGAGCGCGAGGAGGCCGATCGCTACTGGCGACAGGAGGTGATGCCGGTCGCGCAGCGCGGCGAGTCGACGTTCGTCAACGCGCTGATCGCGTCGCCGCATCGCGCGGCGCTCGCGGAGCGTCACGGCGAGCACCTCGTGCGCCTGCTCGAGGCTGCGGTCGAGCCGCTCGCGCCGGTCAACGCCGAGCTGCGCGTGACCGCGGGGAACCTGTTCACCGAGTACATGAAGATCGTGGCCGGTGGCGAGGTCGAGATCAAGGGCGAGCGCATGACGCTCGCGATGGCCGGCAGTCTCGCCAGCTCGCCCGACCGCGAGACGCGGCGTGAGGCGTTCGTCGCCGCCCGGCAGTGGATGCTCGACCATCGCGAGGCCCTCGCCGGCATCTACGACGAGCTCGTGAAGGTGCGTCACGAGATGGCGCGCAACCTCGGCCACGAGAACTTCATCCGCCTCGGCTACCTCGGCATGGGCCGCACCGACTACGGTCCGGCAGAAGTCGCGCGCTTCCGCGAGAACGTGCGCACGTACGTCGTGCCGCTGCTGCGACGCCTGCGTGAGAAGCAGGCCGACGCGCTCGGCGTCGAGACGCTGCGTCCGTGGGACGGAGCGTACGATCCGGACCTCACGCTGCCGCTCGGCATCGTCCCGATCGAGTCGCAGCTCGAGAAGGCGCAGCTCGTCTTCGACGCGCTCGAGCCGCAGCTCGGCCGGCACTTCCTGCGCATGCGCGACGAGGACCTGATCGACCTCGAGAACCGCAAGGGCAAGCGCTCCGGCGCGTACTGCACGACGTTCGCCGACGAGGGTCTCGTCGCGATCCTCTGCAACTCGACCGGCGACCAGGACGACGTCCGCACGCTGATGCACGAGATGGGGCATGCCTTCCAGAAGTGGGAGAGCCAGCCGATCGAGGACATCGGGCTGCAGCGCCCGACGGCCGATCTCGCCGAAGTCCATTCGATGGGCATGGAGTACCTGAGCATGCGGCACATGAACGAGTTCTTCTCGGGCGAAGACCTCACGAAGTTCCGCCGCGGGCGTTGGAAGAAGGCGATCACGCTGCTCGCGTATGTCTGCGTCGTCGACGAGTTCCAGCACTGGGTGTACGCGAACCCGAACGTGACCCCCGACGAGCGCGACGCCGAATGGAACCGTCTGTGGGACATCTACGAACCGGTCTCCGACTTCACCGGCATCGAGCAGTACAAGGCCGCGCGCTGGTACGCGCAGTCGCACATCTTCGGGATGCCGTTCTACTACATCGACTACGCGCTCGCCGAGACCGGCGCGATGCAGCTCGCGCTCATCGACGCGCACGACCACGCGACCGGGCTGGCGAAGTACCTGGAGCTCTGCCGCATCGGCGGCACCGCGAGCCTGCAGAGCGTCTTCGCGCGAACGGGACTGCGCTCGCCGTTCGATCCGGAGGTGATGCGGGATCTGATGGAGCATGCCGCGAGCGAGCTCGCGGTGGGGGCGCCGGTGGCGTCCTAGGCCCTCAGCCCTTACACCCGGCTGAACCTCACCCCTTGCCCCCTCTCCGAATACGGAGAGGGGGTGTTTGGTTTTTGGGGGATGGGGTTGTCTTGGGGAGGGGCATTGTGTTGTCGGCCCTATCTTCGGAAACATCCCCTGCGTTTACCGACACGTAACGACATACCGACCATGCCTTCGACGATTCTACCGTTTGCGATCCTGTCGCTGCTGCTCCTGACCGTCGATACAGCGAGTGCCCAGACTATAGGAAACTATCTCGGTCGTGTCGAGGTGGGGGTGGGCTACGGACGCATGGACGTCGACTCGCCGTATCCCGTCGATTCCGGGCCGAGGCCGACGAGGACGTTCGAGGGCGTGGCGCTTGGCTTCGGGTGGAACTGGCCGCTCGTGCGGATCGTTGACCAGCTCGGTCTCGGCCTGTCGATCTCCGGGCGGGTCTTCATCGAGAAGGTGGTAGCGGGGAGTCCGAACGACAGGGGACCGTACAGTACCCCACAGCCGACGCTCCCGGGTTCCTACAGCTCGTCGAGCGGTGGTCCGGGGCTTTTCGTCAGCGTGCCGATTCACGCGATGCTGAAGTATGGCGCCGATGCCGCGTGGGGGTGGCGACAGAAGCTCGGGGTAGGTTTGGGCTTCGGTCAGCAATACTCGGCGCGGGAGTTCACAATCGACATTGGGTATTGGACACCGATCGTCGTCGGCGAGGTCAGCTATGTCTCGCCGCGGTTCATCCCGGGTGTCTTCAAGTTGCAGCTGATCGCCGAGCTCGGCGACGAGGTCTACGGCAGCGACTACGAGACCGGCGAGGAACTGCATGCCGGCACGTTCTCGGCGATGCTGCTGTACACCGGGATGTTCGGCCGCCGCATGAGGGAATCCGACGAAGTCGTCCCGCCTCCGGCCGAATGAGCCTATCCTCAACTACCCAGGTGTCTCGGGATGAATCGACTTCTCTTCACGACAGCACCGTTCGCATTCGTGGCACTGGTGCTCTCGTCGTGCGCCTACCCGTACGTCGGAACGATCTCGCCCACGAACGGAGTCACGATTGCCACCATACCTCATGCTGTAATCCCGTCAGGCGCCGACGGCGCCTCGGCAATCGTCCCGATCGGGACTGATCTCGTCTACGTTCATCGCGACAGCTCGATGCCCGGACAACTCCGGCTCACGCGGGTGACGCGTTCGGGAGAGACGCGCTGGTCGACGGTGCCTACGTTGCCGGCCGATGTGCGGGACGTACCGTGGACGGAATGGCCCATAGAGGTGCTCGGCGACGCCTCCGAGGGGCAGGAGGTACTTCTGCACCTGTTCGAGCGCGGAGGCCGCATCTCTCTGGTGAGCAGTCGAGTCAATGACGGAACGCGCGTCCACGATACCGGCTACGTCATCGCACGACAGTTCGACGCATCCAGTGGCGAGCCCATCGCGTCGCGACTCGTGTACAGCGCCTCCGGCGACGCCCCCCAGGGGGCATGGATGTCGTCCGCGATCGCTCCCGACAGCTCGTCGTTTGTCATTTCGCACGTCATGTTCGATTCTGTCGATCGATCGCTCGATCGGCACGAGCTCATCGTCGCCGGATTCGACGGCACCATCGAGCGTCGCGCGGCCTTCAGTGTCGACGGCGAAGAGTTCGGGAAACCCCACGTCTATCTGGGCTCCGACGGCGCAGCCTATCTCGTCGGGATCGAGCCTCCGCGCACCGTCGTCATCCATCGAAGCGGGCGGGCGGGCGACGCGAGCACGACGAGGTTCGCCTTCGATACTCCGAGCGATCCCGGGACAGTCGACATCACCGGATTCCATGGATGGACCGAGGGCGACGGCGCGCTCGTCCTTGTCGTCGAGGGGCGCGATGGACGATACCTCACCGCCGTGCAGCTCGTCCGCCTCGCGCCCGGTCGCGACATCGACGTGCGTCCGGTCCTGGAGCTCGGCAGTCGCCTCACCCAATCCCTGATCGACGACGACGGGGTCGACTGGGGAACGATCGCCCAGGTCGTTGGATCGACGACCGGCGCTGCACGACATGTCGTGATCGC
>Ga0247823_10000854_pt1 | contig 25675 bp, 22 predicted proteins | sample 13C_PalmiticAcid_2_FD_192426 | JGI IMG/M metagenome (GOLD analysis project Ga0247823, IMG submission 192426) | Soil microbial communities from agricultural site in Penn Yan, New York, United States - 13C_PalmiticAcid_Day30 | ecosystem: Environmental > Terrestrial > Soil > Agricultural land... | reverse complement strand
AATCTAAACCGTTCGCATCGAGCGCAGTCGAGATGCCCATCGGGCTGGGCGTTTCGTCGATGGGTGTCTCGACTTCGCTCGACACGAACGGAGAAAGGGCGGAGCTCAAAGCGACCGGTTGCAGACCTCCAAATCGTCGTCACCCCGGACTTGATCCGGGGTCCCGCGTGAAGTCGAAGCCAGTGGGCGCCTCAAGAAGCGGGATCCCGGGTCAAGCCCGGGATGACGGAAGTGGGGGACAGAACGTCCGCTCCCCACCCCAAAACAGACATCGCCTCCAAAAAGGTCTTTCCTACAATATCCGGCCGTGCCAGCATTTATCCGGCTCTTTCATTCGGTGAACAAAAAGCGGTCGCAGCCCGGCTTTTGGGCGCGGCCATGATCGGACGTGCCACGCACATCCAGCGCTCCACGACTTGCAAATCGCGGCGCTCATAGGACTGAACTTCCCTGAACTTTGGAATATGGCGCTCTCCTTGCGCCGACCCGATCCCGGATCCAGCCGAGCGATGCCCAAAGAGGTCAACGACAGCTCCCACCCCAATATCCGCCGTTCACCGCCAATCTGGATGGAATGGCCGGAAACGAACGATTTTTGTCGATCGCCGCTTTGGTGCGGTTTGCGGAAAGCGGACGGTCAGGACAATCTCAGGCAACATCCTGCAGGCCGGAGTTCATATGACATTTGCGGATAGCTACCTCGGAAAGCTCAGGTCGTTGGTAGGGAGCCGATGTCTGCTTGTTCCTGGGGCGCGCGTCATCATCGCCAGGGAGGATGGGTCGATCCTCTTGCAGCATCGAAGTGACTTTTCGGTCTGGGGATTGCCCGGAGGAAATGCGGAAGAAGGCGAGGATCTGACGGAGGTGGCGATCCGCGAGACTTTCGAAGAAACCGGGCTCAGAATACGAAATCCCAGACCTTTTGGCTTTGGCAGCGATCCGCAATTTGAAACCGTTCGGTTTCCGAACGGAGACGTCTGTCAGTTCTTCGTTATGATGTTCTACGCCACAGAATATGAGGGCCATATTGCGGCGGATAGTTCGGAAACTTTGGATTTACAGTGGTTTCATGCGAATGAACTACCGGCAATGCTGGAGAATATGCGTCGAAGTGTCGAGGCGTATACCGCGTTTTCAAATACCGGGACATTTCAGATGATATAGGGATGGAAATTCTATATTTTCTGCCCAGTCCGCGTCCAGTTCGAGCGGATTTTTCTCGATAAACGCCAGTCTGTTTCCGATCCCAACGCCGTCGCCGCGCATCAAATTCCGAACAGCTTGGCCAGCGACTTTTCAAGCATGAAAAATTGCCAGATCAGCCGCCCATGGTCGCGCCGCCCCGATTGGTGCGCGGCAACGATGCGCTCGATTTCGGCCATGTCGAACCAGCCCGAGCGCGCGAGCGTCGACGACGTCGCGAGCGCCTTCGCATGCTGGGCGAGCGGACCGCGGAACCAGTGCGAAACCGGCGTCACGAACCCCATTTTGGGCCGATAGAGAATGTCGTGCGGCAGATAGCGTTCCATCGCTTGTTTCATGATCGCCTTACCCGTGCCGCGCTTGACGCGCATCGATGCGGGCAGGCTCGCGGCGAATTCGATCAACCGGTAGTCGAGGAGCGGCTCGCGTGCCTCCAGGCTGACGGCCATGCTCATCCGGTCGGTCTTGGTCAGGATATCGCCGGGCAACCAGATCATCAGATCGGCATATTGCGCGCGATCGAGCGCCTCGCGCGCGGGCGCCTCGGCCATGGCCTTCCAATAGCGCGTCTCGGCGACATGGTCGCCGAGGGCGTGATGGGCGGCATCGTTGAACAGCCGCGAGCGTTGCGCCTGCCCCGTCACGCCGACCGCTTCGGCGTAGCCCTCTGCCCCGCTCTTCGACAGGCTGGCCAGCGTGGCGCGGGCGCGGAGCGGACGCGGCCCCCAGTCCATCTGCGGCCAGACGTGCGACAGCGGACCGAGCACGCCGCGGCGCAGGAAGCGTGGAATCAGGCCGCGCAACCTTTCTTCCTGATGCTGAAAGACCAGACGGCGATAGCCGGCGAACGCCTCGTCGGCGCCGTCGCCCGACAAGGCAACCGTCACCTCTTCACGCGCGAGTTCGCACACGCGGTAAGTCGGCAGCGCGCTTGCATCGGCGAAGGGTTCGTCGAAATGATCGGCGATCCTGTCGACGAGCGCGAAGTCGCCCGAGGACACGGTGCGCGTGCGGTGATCGGTCGCGAAGCGCTCGGCGATTTGCTGGGCGTAAGCCGTTTCGTCGAGCGCGGCCTGATCAAAACCGATCGTGCAGGTCTTGACCGCCTTCGCGCTCGCCTCGGCCATCAGCGCGACGACCGCGCTGCTGTCGACGCCGCCCGAGAGGAAGGCGCCGAGCGGGACGTCCGATACCATGCGGTCGGTCACCGCCGCGCGCATCAAATGGACGAGATGCTCTGCCGCCTCGCCTTCCGAAGCCCGGACGCGCTTCGAGAAATCGGGAGCCCACCAGCGCGTCGGCGCAGGCACCGGCTTGCCGCGTTCGAGCATCAGATAATGGCCGGCGGGCAGCTTCTCTACGCCTGCGACGATGCAATTGTCGTCGGGCACATATCCGAAGGCCAGGAAATCCTCGATCGCGGTCAGGTTCGCTTCCTGCCGCAGCAGCGGATTGCGCAGCAGGCCCTTCAACTCCGACGCAAAGGCCACCGACCCATCCGAGAGACGGACATAGTGGAGCGGTTTTACCCCGAGCCGGTCGCGCGCGAGAAACAGGCAGCCACGCTGATGATCGTGGATCGCAAAGGCGAACATGCCGTTGAGCCGCGACAGGCAGTCGGGACCCCATTGGCGCCACGCCGCGATGATGACCTCGGTATCGCCGCTGGTGCGGAAGCGGTGGCCGCGATCCTCAAGCTCGGCGCGGAGCTCGCGGAAATTATAGATTTCGCCGTTATAGGTGAGCGTGACGATCTCGTCGTCGCTCGCCATCGGTTGCGGGCTGCCTGCGATATCGATGATCGAGAGGCGCAGGTGGCCTAGGCCGACGCCGGGGGCGGTCCACTCGCCCGATCCGTCGGGTCCGCGGTGCTGCATCGGCTGGAGCATGGCGCGGAGGCGCGCGGGATCAACGGGCTTGGCCGTTTCAAGATGATAGATACCCGCGATGCCGCACATATTCTGACGCTTAGCTGCTTTTCAGCGCGCGGTCAGCCATCGCTTTGGCTCCGCCGGACGCGGAAAGGAAATCCTCTATCGCATTGCGGCCCCCGCGCCGCTCCTCGCTCGATATAATCAGCGACAATGCGCGCGGGTCGCCGCCGAGCAGCCGCGCCCTCAGACCCGCGAGTTTCGCCGCGCGCGAGCTACCCGTGATCTTGCCATCGACGAGATACCAGGTCGCCGCGTCGCGTAGCACCGGTCCCGGATGCAACAGTCGTTCGGTCTTCGCACCATCGATCGCGGGCAGCGAGGCGCTCCAGGCCCATTTGCTGTCGGGATCGACCGCGCCCTGCCCGAAAGCGACGACCTCGCGCCCTTCGGCCTGCCGTTCATAGCCGCCGATCGCAACTGTTACGACTTGCCCCTTTTCATTGGAAAAATGGTGTAGCTGCCGCCGATCGGCGCCGTCGAAGCGTGGCACCCACGGCATTTCCTCCACGCGAACATCGCGCCATCCCGGCGGCGCGCCGATCGCGATCGTCGCGGGCAAGGCTGCGCTGCGGCCGCCCACCAAATTGCCCCAGCCGACGAACAGCAACGGAACAGCCAACGCCGCGGGGAGCACCAGTTTGGCGGGCCCGGCAAAGCGCGGCACGCCGTCCAGCCCGCGCACATCGACCGCGGCGTCATTTGCCGGCCGGTCGAACCAACGGCGCGCAACAAGCATGACGAGCAGGATCACGGCGCCAAAGAAGAACCAGCCATAAAAGATATGGTCGATCCCGCCAGCGGCCTCGATCCCCCAGATTTCTGCCGCGACCATCGTGCCATAGGCGCGCAACGCGTTGGCGAGGATCGTTGTCGCGAGCGCCGCCACGACAAAGACGATCCGCCGCGTCCAACTGCGGAAACAGAGATGCGCCGCGAATATGGCATAGGCGAGCATCGCGATCAGGAAATTGACGCCCGAGCAGGCTTCGGCAACCTCGAAGAAACCGGCGGGCGTGGTGATGAACACGCCCTCCATCTCCGCCTTTATGCCCGAGAGGTGGAGCAGGACCATGCTGATATGCGCGGTGAGCGTCTGGAGCAGCGGCACCAACTCCTCGCCGAACGGCACCAGCAGCAGCGCATAGCCGAGCGGGAAGAGCAGAGCGCGTACGAGCTTTTCGCCCAGTGTCGCCGCGACGGCCCCTTGCAGCATCAGAATGAGGCCAAGCTGACGGAACAAACCGACGCCCGCCGCCTCACCGACGAGCCATACCAGTCCCGCGCCGGCCATCCATATCAGCGCCGGCCACCAATAGGCCGGCGTCAGCGGTCGCAGCAGCGCCACGCGTTGCGACACCAGCCAGCCGATCATCGGCACGATCAGCAGGCAATGGGTAAAGGTCGAACTGTTCCACCAGATTCCCGCTACATCGGCTGCTTCGCGCCAGAAGATCGCAAGGATCGCCGCCGATAGCAGCGCCAGCGCGGCAAGATGGCGTTGCCAGATCGTCATGCCGGCAGCCCGAGCAACTCACCGAGCGGCGCCAAGCGCGCGTCCCACCCGTAACGCGCGATCATCCGCGCACGCGCCGCCTGCCCCATCGCCCGCGCAGCAGCAGGATCGTCGAAGAGAGAAACGACGGCGCCCGCCATCGCGCCCGCGCCGTCAGCGACGAGCAGATGCTGGCCCGGCGCTGCATCGATCCCTTCGGCAGCCGCGACGCTCGCAACCACGGGCCGCGCCATCGCCATCGCTTCGAGCAGCTTGTTCTGGACGCCGCGTGCGAGCAGCAACGGCGCGACGACCACGTCGGCGGCGGCGAGCCAGGGGCGAACGTCGGACACTTCGCCGGTGACGGTGACGCCCGGAAGCGCCGCGAGCGAACGCACCTCTTCGGTCGGCGCGCGCCCGACGATCGCGAAGCGCGCTTGACGATGGCGCTGGCGGATCAATGGCATGATGTCATTTGCGAACCACCGGACCGCATCGATATTGGGACGATAATCCATCTGGCCGGTGAAGACGGCCAGCGGCCCCGCGCCCCGCCCGACCCTTTCCAGCGCGGTCTCCGGATCGAAGCGATCGGTATCAATGCCATTCTCGACCGCGCGGACCTTGTCCGCGTTAAGTCCGCTATGGTCGCGAAACAATGCCGCCTCGGCCTCGCTGACGAACAGGCTAGCGCCGACGTGGCGCGCCACCTCAACCTCATAGGCCCCCAGCACGCGCGCCTCGCGCTTATGAACCCAGTTCAGCGGCTGGCTTTTGTCCTGTTCGGCATAGGTCGCAAATTTGGCGGAATCGACGTCGACGAAATCCATCAGCACCGGCCCGTCAAAGCCAGACGGAATATATTGCGCCATCTGGCCCGAAAAGGCGACGATATGCGTGACATTGCCTCGACCGACGAGGTCATCGACGTGGCGGGCCAGCGCAGCGTTGCGGAACAAATGGTTCGACACGGGCTCGCCGCGCAATATGGCCCGCGCCAGCGCTACGGGACGCGAGCCCTTGCGCACTTCGATCGTCAAGCTCTTGCAAAGCGGCGCCATCTTCGTGCGCGCGGCGGCAGCGTCGGCGTCATTGTCGGCGAGCGCCGCGACATGCATCGGCCCGAGCTTCGAGAGCGCCTCAAACATATGCCAGCTGCGGATCCGGTCGCCGCGGTCGGGGGGCCAGGGCGCGCGGTGAACAAGGAACAGGATCTCGGGCATTAGCCGAGCCCGCGGGCGATCAGCGGGCCGATCCGGTTTGCCGCCCACAGCGGCAGCTTTTTCCACAGGTCGACCTGCAGACGATATTTTGCGCTGTTCGGATTGGTATCGCGCGGAGCCTCACCCGGAGCGAGCCAGCGGCCGTAGAATAGCGGCTGCGGTTCGAAACCCCAGTTCTTCTTATAGGCGAAGGGACCCGTGCCGACCTTTGAGCGGCCGAAATCAAAGCGCGTGCAGCCCCGCGCGCGGGCGTGGCGCATCAGGGCAAAGTACATCAGCTCATTGGCGCGGAGGCGGCGGGCGTCGGTCGTGCCGCCGCCCCAATAGGGCAACACCGTGCCGCGCCAAAAGAGGCTGAGGACGCTGGCGACCGGGCGCCCGTGTTCGCGGACGGTCAGGATGTCGGCAGCGTCGCCAAAGGCATCGAGGACGGCATCGAAAAGCGCTTTCGGAAAAACCGGAGTACCGAGATTGCGGACGCTTGTTGCATAGATGCGATAATGATCGCGGCGTTCGGGCGCATCGCGACCCGTCGTGACCGTCAGCGTGCTTTCCAGAACTTTGCGGACCTCGGCACGCTGCTTGCGCGGGATGGCAAGAAGCTCGGCGTCGTCATCGGCGGCAAGGTCGCGGGCAAAGCCCGCGTAAACGTCGCCCTCGCTGGTCCAGCCCTCGCCCGCGGGCAGCCCGCCGCCGCGCAATTCGACCGACGGAACCCCGAGCGAACGAGCCATATCCGCCGCGCCCTGCCCGAGCGTCGCGGCCACTGCGGCATTGCCGGCAAGAATGCCGCCATCGACCGCGAAACCGCTGCCGACCAGCGCCTGACCGAACAGCGGCGAGCGGATGTGGTGGAGCGGCAGAATACCAGTCAGCGCGCCGTAGGCATCACGCGCCGTGATGAGGTGGCAGCGATGGCCGGTGGCTTTCGTGATCGCCTCGCACCATGCACGGCTATGGAACGGCGTCGCGTCGGGATGCGTGGCGACATAGGCATCCCATTCGCCCGCGTCCGAAAGCGGCGCGCCGGAAAAACCCTCCTTCACGGCAAGCGTCGGCGCGTTCACGCCGCGATGCGCCATGGCTGCGCGCGCTGCTGCTGCGCCGAGAGCAGCGCGTCGGCGCGAGTCCACTCGAAGTCGGCGAGCAATTTCCTGAGCTTGCCGGCCATGGCCGATAAGCCGCTGTAATGGCGTATCTTCGACCGGATAGGCGCATCGGCGACCCGCGGCTGGCCGGGATCGATTTCCCATGGGTGAAAATAGAGGATCGCCGGATGCCCCTCCGCGTTCATCCGCGCTACCGCCCAGCGCGTGAAGCCATAGGGCAGCATCCGCATGAACCCGCCGCCGCCGGCTGCCAATGTCCGCCCGGCGAAGCGCGCGGTCGTGACCGGCCATTCGACGAGATCGCTGTCAGGAAGCGGCCGCCATGCGTGGCGCGGGCTTTGCGGCCAGCCATAATGGTCGTGGACCACCGGCGCGACGCTCGACGAATAGGCATAGCCCTGTTCGGCAAGTACGGAATGCGCCCACGGCGTGCGCGTATCGACCGAAAAGCTCGGCGCCCGATAACCGCGGATAGCCAACCCGCCTAAATCCTCAAGGATCGCCTGCGTCTTCTTGAGGTCCGCTGCGAATTCGTCGGCGGTCATGTTGAAGACGCGCTTATGGTCATAGCCGTGGCTGGCAAGTTCGTGCCCGGCCGCGACGATGCGCTTGATCAGCGCGGGATAGCGTTCGGCAACCCAGCCCAGGGTGAAGAAAGTGCCCTTGGCGTTTGCATCGGCAAAAATCTGCAACACCGCGTCGCAATTCGCCTCGACGCGGCATTCGAGCGCCGGCCAGTCGGCACGGTCGATCGTGCGCTCAAAGGCGCCGACCTGGAACCAGTCCTCGACATCGACCGACAAGCCGTTCTGCATTTTTGCTCACCTTCATCAGCGGGATAGCCGATTTTGGCTGGGTTGTCAGGCCGCCCAGGTCCGCGAATTCGCCGGATTGGGGGCATTGTCCGGATCGCGTTCAACCCATTCGATCAAGAGGTCGAGCACGCGGCGCAGTGCGGCGTCCTGTTCGACGAGGCGTTCCTCGAGCGACGCGATCTGTTTTTCGAGCGCTGCGAGTTGTTCGGGGTCGATGGTCGGCGCGGCAGGAGCGGCCTCGGACGCGGTGGGCGTGACGACCGGCGCGGGTTCGGTAGGCGCGGCGAAGGGCGCGGGCGCGGCGGCGACGGGTGCTGCTGCCACAGGCAGCGGCCATTCACGCGCCGTTTCGTTCGCCGCAGTCGGCGCGACGAAGGGCGCGGGCGTGGGTGCGACCGCAGTCGCGGCCGCCGCAACGATCTCGTCCACCGGCAGCGGCGCGAGCGTCGATGCATCGATGCCGCGATCGGCCTCGATCTCGGCGATGACCGACCGCACATTCTGCGCGGTGATACGGTTCATCTGCTCGACGGCACCATAGAGCAGCAGGCGGCTGACCAGCACGTTCAATTTGCGCGGTACGCCTTCGCTATAATCAAAGATTTCCTCGAACGCGTCGGGGCTGAAACTGGGATTGCCCGTCCAACCAACCTTGCCAAGACGGTGGAGGATATAGGGCTCGACCTCCTCGGGCTCCATCGGGTCGAGGTGGTGCGTTGCGATGACGCGTTGGCGCAGCTGTTCGAGCGTCGGCGAATGGAAAAGCGTCTGACGAAATTCTGGCTGGCCGAGCAGGAAGATTTGCAGCAGCGAATGACCTCCAAGCTGGAAATTCGAGAGCATGCGCAGCTCTTCGAGCGCCGAGATGGCAAGATTCTGCCCTTCGTCGACGATCAGCAAGGTGCGGCGACCGGCGCGCGCCTGTTCGCGCAGATACTCTTCCATCGAGCGCAGCATTTCGGCCTTGCTCTGCCCTTCCCACTCGATGCCGAACTGTTCGGCGACGAGGCGGAGCAGATCGTCGCCCTCGACCTGCGTCGACACCAGCTTGACCGCAGTCAGCCGGTTGGGGTCGATCGTGTTCATCAGATGGCCGACGAGCGTCGTCTTGCCCGCCCCGACATCGCCGGTGATGACGATGAAGCCTTCGCCTTGGGCTAGGCCGTAACCGAGGTAGGACATCGCCTTTCGGTGGGTGCCGCTTTCGAAATAGAAATGCGGGTCTGGCGTCAACTGGAACGGACGTCCGGTGAAACCATAGAACTGATCGTACATCGCAAAAAATCCCGTTGCTTGGTCAGAAGTTGTAACGGAGTCCCACCAAGGCCGAACCGATAAGCTGACTGTTGAAGCCTTCTTGGTCGAAGGCGTTGATGCTGGCCGCCGCGGTCCCCGTGAGACCGCGCCAAAAGCGCCGCGAATAGGATGTGGTCAGGCCCGCCGACTGAACGTCGCTGGCGCCCGGCGCGCCATTATCGAAATAATTGACGTAACCCGACAGGGTGAGGTCGGAATCAACGTCGAGCTGACGGCCCGCCGACAGGAAGAGATAATAATTCTCGTCCTTGATCCCGTTGAGATTGCCGATCGGCGACAGCAAGGGCGCGAGCAATTTGCGCCGATCGTAACCGATGCCGACGCCATAATGCCAACCGCCGAAGCGTGACGACAGTGTCGCTTGCACGCCGCGGCTGCGATATTGCGCCGAGGTCGCGTTACCGAGCTGGTTGCTCAAACAGCCGCCGCCCTGCTGGCCGAACACGCACGGATTGATGTCGCCGCTGATGGGATTGCGCGTGGGGTCGAACTGCGTCGGCAGCGCGGCAAGTCCGCCCGACAGGCCGCGGCCGAAGCTCGAAAGCCCGTCATAGACCCCGACCTGGATCGAGGTCGCATGATCGGCGCGATAGGAGAAGCTGCCGGTGTAGATGGTGTCGCCGTAACGGCGCCCGACGCGGGCGGTCAGCGAGGTGCGGCGGCTCGGCTGCCACATCACGCCAGCGTCCCAGATCAGCCCGTCGGTGTCGAACGAAAGCTGGCGCGGCGTCGATTTGTCGGTGACGAAGCGGCCATTGGAATCGCGCACCGGTATGCCGTTGGAGTCCACGACCGGATTGCGCTGGCCGATTTCGATATCCTCATAACCGACGCCCCCGAGCAGAGCGACAGTCGGGCCGATCGGCACCGTCACATCGGCGCGGGCGAATTTGCCTTCGTAGCGCTGGTCGAGCTGGCTCGCATCCTCACGCTCATATCCGCCCGACACCTGCCATCCGAACGGCAGGTCGCCCGGCCGCGCACCGACGCTGGCCCATGCGACATGGTTCGTCGAGCTGTCGAAAATATCCTGCGGCTGCGTGCCCGGCGACAGGATCGCGGGTTCGTCGACGTCGACCTTGGTATAGCCGAAACGATAGCCCGCCCCGACGTCGAGCCCGCCGATGCGGCGCGCAAAGGTCGGACCGGCGTAGACCGAATAGAGGTTCGCAACATTGCTGGCGTCGCCGATGAACAGGCCGCTCGCCGCGCCCTGCCCGTCCGCGCGCGTGCGCGTCGCGAGCGCGCCAGCTTCGAGATTGAGGCCACGCGCGGCCTCAATCCGGCCACGGAGAAGGCCGCTGATCGTGTCGGAATCTCCAAGGCCGCCATTCCATCCGATGCGATGTTCATAGCGCACGGTCCCGGCGAGTTCGGCGCGGTTCGTCGCGATCGACGCATCGACGCCGACCGCGAGGTTCGTGTAGGTGAGGACGTCGCCGCCGTTTTTGAGGTCGGCTGTCAGCACCTGATCGATTTCGAGATAGGGGCTGACGTCTACCGTCCGCTGGGTACGGCGCCGTTCAGCGCGCTTTTCGGCGCGCCCTTTTTCGGGAGCAGCCGCGCCGGCCGAGGTCGCGTTACCGCCGCCCGAGGCGGGATCACCCGAAAATTGCGCGTGCGCGCCCGTCGCCGTCCCGGCGAGCAAGAGGGCCGCCAGCGCCGCGCCGCGACGCATGGGGGTGGTGCGCATCACGCGCCTCCTTGTCCGTAATAAGTGCCAAAGCGGCGACCGCCCGGCGAATATTTCACTCCATTGAGGAGCAACTGCATATGCGGACATGCACCCATCAGACCGATTGCGTCACGCAGCGCCGATTCGAGCGTTTCGTCGGCACGCACGACCATGATCGTCTGTCCGACATGTCCCGCGAGCACCGCGGCGGGTGAAGCCGCGAGCACCGGCGGCGAATCGATGATAAGAATGCGCCCCGGCGCGCCTGCTTCGAGCTGCGCCAGGAGCGCCTCGGTCCGCGCCGAGGCGAGGAGTTCGGTGTCGTGCATATGCCCAGTGCCAGCAGGCATCACTTTCAAACCCGGAATGTCGGTCTGGATCAGGCAGTCGCTGAGCGGCAGATGTGGATCGGCGAGCGCGTCCATCAGGCCGGGGCCGTCTTCGAGGCCCAAGGCTTCGAGCACGCTCGGCTTCGCGATGTCGGCGTCGATCAGCAGGACATCATGGTCGGCCTCGACCGCGAGGCTCAAGGCGAGGTTGACGGCCGAGAAGGTCTTGCCCTCGCCCGGGTTCGCCGAAGCGATCAACACGCGGTGGCCGCGCGGCAGGATCGGGCGATTGCCGACGCCACCGAAATTGCGGATCAGCTCGCGCTTCACGATGCGATATTCTTCGGAAATGCCTGTAACAGGCGTACCGGGAACGATCATGCCGCGCGACGCGAGGCGTGCACGGTCGATCGAGCCCTGCCGCGATGGCACTATCGCGGGTGCTGCTTTCGCGACATCCTTGCGCGGCGACGGCTTCGGCGCAGCGGGCGCGGCGTCGACGGTCGGCGCCGTCGGGGTGACAGGCTCCAGGATTTCAGGCTGCGGCGTTTCCGCCACGGGATCCACCTTGGCCGTCTTCGCCTTTTTGGGCGCTTCGGGCGGAAGCTTCGAGACGTCGATCGTCGGCGCATTCGCGACGGGGTCGAGGCCGAACATGTCGGCTGCGCGTTCGAGGAGCGAGGGCGGGCGCTTGACTTTGCGTTGGTCGTTCATGTCATCGTCCCCCGTCACGCAACCATGCCGCGCTGGATGAATTCCGCGACCAGCAGCAAGGCATAGAGACCGACCAGCGCCCCGCCGCCGCCAGCGAGCCACACGAGCTTCTTGCGCCGGTCGAGGTGGCGTTCGGGCGTCACCACTTCGGTGATCGATCCGATAACGGGCAGCCCGCTCGCGCGTTCGAGCTTGGCGGCGGTCGCATAGCTGGCGCGCACCTGACCGAAGCCGAAGGCGACCCCGATGCCGCCGCCGATGCCGGCGAGCAGAACGAGCGTCAGGAACAGCGGCCGGTTGGGCGCTGCGGGGCTGGTCGGTTTCGACGGCGGATCGAGCAGTTCGATCTTGATCGCGTCGGTTTCGGTCTGCACCTCGCCGCGCAGGCGGACCTGCTCACGCTGGCCTAGCAGCTTATCGTACTGAGCCTTGAGCGCGGTATATTCACCGTTGATCCGGTCATACTCGGCGGCGATGCCGGGGTTCTGGATCTGCTGCGTCGTGATTTTCGATATGTCGCCCATAAGCTGGCTCTTGCGGGCCGACAGCGCGCTGACCGTCGCCTGACGTTCGGCACGCATCGCGGCGAGCGAGGCATAGGCAGGGTTCTGCATTCCGCCACCGCCGCCGCCCGCGCCTTCACGGTCGGCCATGGCCTTGAGCGACGCGATCTGGCTCTTCAATGCGATAATGTCGGGGTGCGCATCGGTCAGGCCCCGTGCGCGCATCGACGATAGTTCATTCTGCGCGCCCGCAAGCTGCTGGCGCGCCACGCCGCCGCCAACGCCGCCGCCCGCACCCGGAATCGATTGCGGCGTGGAAGCGAGCTGGCCGTTTGCTGCGGCGAGCTGCGCCTGCGCTGACACGAGCTGCGAATCGATCTGGCTGAGTTCGGCGCGCGCCGCGTCGACGCGCTGCGCCGGTGACCCACTGCCGCCGGGGATCAGGCCGATGTTCTGCGCCTCGAACGCTCCGCGGCGCGCCTCGACCTCGCGCAACGCCTTTTCGCGATCGGCGATCTGGGCGTCGAGGAACTTCAGGCCCTCGCGCGCATTCATCCGACCACCGCGCAGTTGGTCGTCGCGAAAGACGGTGATGAGGCTGTCGAGCACGCCCGATGCGAGCTTGGCATTGTCGGCGTCGGACAAGCTGCCGACCGCGACGCTCGAGGTGATTTCAAAAATATTGTCCTGCTGCGGAACGACCTTGATATTCTTTTGCAGCATCGCGACCGCGCCAGCCTTGTCGCGCTCGCTTGCTCCCGGAGGAAGCAGGCCCGTCGTTGCCGCGACCTTTTCCATATTGCGTGCGCTAGTCAGCGTTTCGCGGATCTGGTCGAGTTGCGGACGTCCGCCGCCTTGCGCGTCGTCGGGCAGGATTTCGTTGACGTCGACCAGCAGCCGCGCACGGCTGTCGTAGCGATTGGGGATCGACGCGATCGCGAGCCAGCCGAGGATGCAGATACCCCACGCTACCGCCAGCACGAGCCACCGGCGCGTCCAGACGCTGTGCAGCGCCACCCGGAATTCGTCGTAAAGGCTATTCATCGCTCGCAATCTATCCTTGGGAGATGGGTGGAAGGCGGTCGCTCGATATCAGAACATGCTTTCGGGGATGATGATCACATCGCCGGGCTGAAGCCGCACATTCGCCTTGATATCGCCGCGCTTGATCAGGTCGTTCAGGCGCAGGCCGAACTCCTGCTGCTTCCCGCTACCCTTGTCGAAACGGACGAGTCGCGCTTTGTTTCCAGCGGCATATTCGCCAAGCCCGCCGACTGCAATCATTGCATCGAGCACGGTCATATTGGCGCGGAACGGGATCGACGCGGGCTTCTCGGTCGCGCCCACAACGCGCACCTGCTGCGAGAAGGTGCTGTTGAAGCTGGTGACGATAACGCTGACGATCGGGTCGGTGATATATTGGCTGAGCTGGAGCTTGATGTCCTGTTGCAGCATGGTCGGTGTCTTACCGACCGCAGGCATGTCGGTGATCAGCGGCGTCGTGATACGGCCGTCGGGGCGGACCTGGACCTTGCCGCCGAGTTCGGGGTTGCGCCACACGAAGATCTGGAGCTCGTCGAGCGGGCCGATGATATATTCCTCGCCCGGCCCTTCCTGGTTCGCGACGAAGTTCGCGCTGGGCAGTTGTGGTGCGCTGCCCCCGGCGCCCATGCAACCCGTCAGCGCGGTCGCAGCGATGCCCGAAACCAGCGCGATGCGCGCGACACGGAGCGAGGAGAACGAAGCCATAATCCAATCAACCTTTCGAGCCGTCAGGGGAACCGCGGTCCGGAAACCCGCGGCGACAGCCATTGCGTCAGCCTAGCCATTGCTCGAAAAGGGTGAACATAATGTTAGTATTGAACTAAGTTTGGACCACGCTTGTCGGAAGATGTCCCGATAAGGAACAAATTCAGGCGTGTCAGACGAGCATTTCGCGCGCCGGTCCCTGCCCCAGGAAGCTCGCCGGGCTCGCGCTCGCCCCATAGGCGCCCGCAAGGAAGATCGCGATGAGGTCGCCGACCTCGGCGCGCGGTAGCGCGACCTGATCGCCAAGGCGGTCGAGCGGGGTGCAGAGGCAGCCGACGACCGACACGGTTTCGACGGGCTCACGGCCAAAGGCGCCCGCCACCGCGATCGGATAGTTACGGCGGATCACCGTGCCGAAATTGCCGCTGGCGGCAAGCTGGTGGTGGAGGCCGCCGTCGGTGACGAGGAAGGTTTCGCCATGGCTGATCTTCCGATCGACGACGCGGGTCAGATAGACGCCCGCTTCGGCGACGAGCCAGCGGCCCAGTTCCATCGCGAAATGGCTTTTGGCGAGCGCCGGATCGCGCGCCGCCAGCGTCTCGCCAAGCGCAGCCCCGACCGCCCGCACATCGACCGCCTTGTCGCCGGGAAAATAGGGCACGCCCATGCCGCCGCCGAGATTGACGAGGGGCGGTGTCTCCCCGATCTCGTTCGCGAGCCGCGCTGCGAGTGCAACGGTCTGCGCCTGTGTTTCGGCGATGGCCGCGGCGTCAAGCGCCTGCGATCCTGCGAAAATATGGAAACCCTGCCAGTCGGCACCGGCATTGATCAGGCGTCCGACGAGCGCCGGAACTTCGGCGGCATCGACGCCAAAGGGCTTGGCGCCCCCACCCATCTTCATGCCCGACCCTTTGAGGTCGAAGTCGGGATTGACCCGCACGGCAAGACTGGGAGTAAGGCCAAGATGCTCGGCGATCGACAGTGCCCGTTCGGCCTCGCCAACGGATTCAAGATTGAGCGTCGCTCCGGCAGTGATCGTCGCTTCGAGTTCGCGGTCGCGCTTGCCGGGGCCGGCAAAGCTGATGTCGCCCGCCGGCATCCCGCTGGCGAGCGCAGCTTTGAGTTCGCCGCCTGAGGCGACGTCGAAACCGTCGACCAGCCGCGCCATGAAAGCGAGCACAGGCGCATAGGGGTTCGCCTTCATCGCATAATGAAGCTGCACCCCGCCGGGCATCGCGGCGCGCCATTCGGCGACGCGCGCGGTCAGCATCGCGCTGTCATAGGCGAACAGCGGGGTGTCGCCCGCGACGTCTGCAAGCGCCTCGGCGCGGTCGCCGCCGATGAGCAACATACCGCTAGGGTCGGCACGGAAGCCGGGCGGGATCGGACCGTGCGGTTTCATGCCGCCACCTCCTGCGTCCAGTCGGCGGCGATTGCCACGCGGTCGAGCTTGCCATTGGGATTGCGCGGCAAGGCATCGCGCCATTCGATCGCCTGCGGCTGCATGAAATTGGGAAGATTCTGGCGGAGCCAGGCCGAAAGCCCCTCTTCGTCGGTGACGCCGTCTTTCCCGCGCACGATCAGGACGATCGCGGCGCCAAGCCGCTGGTCGGGGACGCCGAAAGCGACGGCTTCGTAGATCAGCCCCGATGCCACCGCGACATCCTCAACCTCGGTCGGGCTGACGCGGTTGCCCGCGGTCTTGATCATCGCGTCGTCGCGGCCGACGAAATAGAGCAGGCCATCGGCGTCGCGGCGAACCGTATCGCCCGACCATACCGCCGTCCCACCATAGTGCGATGCGGGCGGTGCCGGTTTGAAGCGATGCGCGGTGCGCTCTTCGTCCTGCCAATAGCCCCGCGCCACCAAGGGCCCTACATGGACCAGTTCCCCGGGTTCATCGTCGAGGACAACGCTGCCGTCGGGGCGGCAGACGAGGATTTCGGCATGCGGGATCGCGCGACCCATCGACGTTGGGTGGTCCGCGACGAGCGCCGGATCGAGATAGGTCGAGCGAAACGCCTCGGTCAGCCCGTACATTGGATAGATGTCGGCCTTAGTAAAGGTCCGGCGCATCGCGTCGATCAGCGAGGGCGTCAGCGCGCCGCCGCTGTTGGTCAGCCGCTTGAGCCACATCGCCGTTTCGGTAGGCCATTCTGCCTCGACGACTTGTACCCAAAGCGGCGGCACCCCTGCCAGCGTTGTTATTTTGTGGCGCGCTACCGCCTTCACGACGTCGCGCGCGGTCAGATAATCCAGCGGTGCGACTGCCGCGCCGGCGTACCAGCTCGAAAACAGTTGGTTCTGCCCATAATCGAAACTGAGCGGAAGCACGCCGAGTACCCGGTCGTCGGGTGCGATCTTCAAATAGGAAGCAACGCTTTCAGCGCCCAGCCACAGGTTCGCGTGACTGAGCATTACGCCCTTGGGCCGACCGGTCGAGCCGCTGGTATAGAGGATAGCGGCGAGATCGTCGGGTTCAGCGATCGATAGCGGAAGCCCCTGCCCGCCCGAATCAATGACCTCCTCACCGATCTTGAGATCCTGCACCACGCATTCGTCGGGCAGGCCGCCGCCGAGCATCTCGGCGCGCGCACCGTTGGTGACGAGCAATTTCGCCCCGCTGTCGGACAGGATATGCGCGACCTGCGCCCCCTTGAGCAGCGGATTGACCGGCACATGGATTAGCCCCGCGCGTGCCGCGGCAAGCGGCATCAGGCAGGCGAGCCGCGTCTTGGCGCTCCAGCTTGCGACGCGTTCGCCCGGACCGCCCGCCTGTTCGAGCAGCCAAGACGCCAGCCGTCCGACGCCGGCGTCGAGCTCGGCGTAAGTTGTGACCCGGTCGCCGATCAGCAGTGCGTCCGCGTCGGGCGCACCGCGAAGGGCGAGATGGTCGATCGGCCTTGAGGATGGGTTTTCGGCTTTGGTCATCGGCTGTTAGGACAGAAGTGATAGAGAGCGCCACCATGCAAGGGAACGGTGAACATCACGCTAATGATGAGCGATTGCCCGCCACAGCGCGCGCGGACGGCTTTGCGTCGCCCTTCGACCGCGCCGCGTGGTACGACCTGCTCGCCGCGCATGGCTTTGCCGGTCGTGGCCGGATCGACGCATCGGGTCGCGCGGGTACGACGCGTGCGTGGTTGTCGCTGCGAGTCGAGACGCCCGGCGACCTCGTCGGCCTCACCAACTGGTATAGTTTTTCGATCCGCCCGCTGTTCGACGGTGACGGCGATCGCGGCGATGCCCTTCGCGCGCTCTTCGTCGACCTCCGCCAAAAGGCCGCGCGTCTTACACTCTACCCCGTCATGGAGCCCGACGCGCTGACGATGGCGCTGCGCGCCGCGGGTTGGTGGGTGAAGGCAACGCCGGTGGGCGATCGCCATTGGCTCGACCTCGGCGACATGGACCATGACAGGTGGTGGGCGAGCCGCCCCGGCGCGCTGCGCAATACCGTCCAGCGCAAGGCGAAGAAGGGCATCGTCGACATCCAACTGCTCACGACCTTCGATCCGGGAAGCTGGGCCGCCTATGAGCAAATCTACGCTGCGAGTTGGAAGCCCGAGGAAGGCGATCCCGCTCTGCTGCGCACCTTTGCCGAGATGGAAAGCGAGCGTGGCACATTCCGCATGGGCATTGCACGGATCGACGGCATCCCTGTCGCCGCGCAGTTCTGGACGGTCGAGGACGGCACCGCCTTCATCCATAAGCTGGCGCATGTGGAGGATAGTCTGAAAGCCTCGCCGGGGACTTTGCTGTCGGCCGCGCTATTCCGCCATGTGATCGAGATCGACGGCGTGGAGCGCATCGATTTCGGCACCGGCAACGATGGTTACAAGCGCGACTGGATGAACCGGCACGACCCGCTGTGGCGCATCGAGGCTTTCAATCCGTCGCGCGTCGCGGCATGGGGTCCGGCATTGAAGGCATTCGCCCGTTCGCTGCGCAGGAAAGATTCATGACCGAAGCCAAGACCGTCGACGCCACTCTTCGCGCATTGCTCGCCGATGTGCTAGGCCTCGGCGAAGCACGCGCGGCCGCGCTCACCGAAGGCAGTGGCTTGTTCGGCGAACTGCCCGAGTTCGATTCGATGGCGGTCGCGACGGTGCTGACCGAGATGGAAGACCGGCTCGGTATCCTGATCGACGATGACGAGATCGACGGGGAAATCTTTGAAACCTACGGCAATTTGCTCGCCTTTTCGCTACGCAAAGTGACCGACTGATCCCGGATGCGCGCATGAGTGAACATCGACTGCGCATCGAACCCGCGGGCACCCCCCGCGCCACCATCCTGATCGTTCCGCCCTTGTTCGAGGAAGCGAACCGCACGCGCCGCACGCTGGTGCTCGCAATGCGCGCGCTGGCGGCCGAGGGGTTTGCGGCCGTGCTTCCTGACCTGCCGGGACAGAATGAGAGCCTTGTTCCGCTGGAGCGGGTCGATCTGGTTGGCTGGCAGGATGCGGTTGCCCAGATTGCAGCGGCGATCGAAGGGCCGGTCATTATAGCCTCGGTCCGCGGCGGCGCATTGGTCGACCATCAGGCGGAGGCAGAAGCATGGTGGCGCCTTGCCCCCATCGGCGGAGCGTCGCTGCTCCGTACGTTGATGCGCGCCCGCGTAGGCGCCGACCGAGAAGCCGGCGTGGCGTCTTCACTCGACAGCCTGCAGGAAGAAGCGAAGACCGCGTCGCTGTTGCTTGCCGGCAATCGCCTGTCATCCGCCATGATCGCGCAGCTCGGTGTCAGCGAACCGCAGGCGGTGGCGCCTTTGCGCAGCGTCGGGCTCGGCGCCGACGGAATCGCGGGAACGCCGTTATGGCTGCGCGCCGAGCCCGATGAGGATGCTGCGATGGCGGCGGCGATCGCTGCCGACATTTCCATATGGAGCAAGACGTGCGGCATCAGCTAAGCTTTAGCTGCGAAGGCGCCAAGCTCGCCGCGAGCCTTGACGCGGCGGCGGGAAGCACCGGCCTGTTGATCGTGTCGGGCGGCAACGAGATTCGTAGCGGCGCGCATCGCGGAATGGCGATGCTGGCAGCGCGGATCGCCGACGCGGGTTATCCGGTGTTCCGTTTCGACCGGCGCGGGATCGGCGATAGCGAGGGCACGAACGGCGGCTTCGAAAGCAGCGGCCCCGACATCGTCGCGGCGATTGCGGCGTTCCGGGAGGCAGCGCCGCATGTGACGCGCATCGTCGGCTTCGGCAATTGCGATGCGGCAAGCGCGTTGTTGCTTCACCAGCCGCTGCCACTGGACGGGCTGATCGTCGCGAATCCATGGACATATGACAACGACGCGGGCGAAGTCGAAGAACCTGCGCTGCCGCCGGCTTCGGCAATCCGCGCGCGGTATCTGGCGCGGCTGAAGGACCCCAAGAGCCTGTTCAGATTGCTCAAGGGCGAAGTCGATTTCCGGAAGCTGTTTCGTGGACTGTCGGCGCTCAAGACATCACCGCCGCCCGCGACGCCCCATAGTCTTGCGGGGCGGGTCGATAGCGCGATCGGCGCGATCGGGTTCCCCGCGACGATCCTGCTAGCGACGGGCGACCGGACCGCGCAGGCCTTCATGGAGAATTGCCCGGCGGCGCTGGATCGCGTCCCTGTCGAGCGCCTCGCCAGCCCATCGCATAGCTTTGCGGGGGACGATGGGGAGTGGCTGGCGGCACATATTCTCGCAATATTGAAATAGTCGTGTCGCCGTACGGGATGCCGATGTCGGTTTTGGGGGTGGGGGGCTGCCGTTACCCTCTTTCGACATTGCCCGGCTGGATCGGGATCGGATCGGCGCAAGAGCCGCGCAATATTCCAAAGTTCAGGAAAGTTCAGCCCTATGCGCGCCCCGATTGGGAAGCCGCGGGGTGCCGGATGTGCGCGGCACGTCCGATCATGGTCGTACCCGTAAGCCGGGCAGCGACAGCCTTTTTGTTCACCGAATGAAAGAGCCGGATGAAGGCTGGCACGGCCGGATAATGTAGGAAAGACCTATTTGAAGGCGATGTCGACTTGGGGGTGGAAAGCGGTCATCGATTGAAACCCGCGAGATCTGAACAGATCGTCCTGCGCGGAGCATCACCTTTTTGGGGAATGGAGGCTGGCAAATGGGGTTTCGTCGCCGTCCAACGCACTCGGTGGTCCGTCTTTCCTAGTCGGAGCAACCACAGCCGAAAACGAAAACCCTACACCCTGCTGGATGCAGCGTACTGCCTCCAAGCTTGCCGGAGCCTCCGGCCGGGTGTCGATCGGAAAATACACATACTCGACGTGTGTCCAAGAGCGGTCAATCGTCACTATATCTCCGCCGCAATGCCACACGGCGTCAGCCAAAACGTCTGCCGAAGGGATGCATTGGCCCGCAGGGTCAGGGAGAGGCTTTCCCTTGTTATCTTCGCAAGGCACCGTGCCCGTGATTTTGCCCCCAGAAAATTCGGTGATGCTGAGAACAACATAGTTTGGTGTCGCTGGCGCGGCCTGTGGCTCCTTGTTGCATCCTGTCAAAAGCACAACGCCACTGCACAGTATGAGAATGTGTTTCATGTTAGCGGTAGTCCTGCCCATGCGGGCATTCTCAAGGAATTTTCGAACGTCCGCAATCGGTCGTTTGCTGACGCCGGTCGCGACTTAGGCCGTCGCCATCGCGTGATATTCAGCCTCGGCCAAGAAGCGTTCCGCGTCGAGGGCGGCCATGCATCCCATGCCCGCGGCGGTTACCGCCTGGCGGTACACCTTGTCGGCGACGTCGCCCGCTGCGAAGACGCCGGGGATCGAGGTAAGCGAGGTACCCGGCGTGATCTGAAGATAGCCATCGTCGTCCAGCGGCAGCTTGCCCTTGAACAGTTCGGTCGACGGGCTGTGGCCGATCGCGACGAAGCCGCCGTCGGTGGGTTCATGGCTCGCCTCGCCAGTGACGGTGTCGATCAGGTCGACGCCGACAAGGCCGGTCAGCCCTTCGCCCGCGACGAAACGCTCGACGCGCTTGTTCCACAGCGTCTTGATTTTCGGATTCACCGCCAGCCGGTCCTGCAGAATCTTTTCGGCGCGAAGCGTATCGCGGCGGTGGATCAGGGTCACGTCGTCGCTGTGATTGGTCAGGTAAAGCGCCTCTTCGACCGCCGTATTGCCGCCGCCGATCACCACAACCTTTTTGCCGCGATAGAAGAAGCCATCGCAGGTCGCACATGCCGAGACACCCTTGCCGCCGAGTTCCTGCTCGCCCGGAACGCCGAGCCATTTGGCCTGCGCCCCCGTAGCGATAACGAGAGTTTCGGCCATATAGACGTCGCCGCCGTCGCCCGTCAGCTTGAACGGACGGCGCGAGAAATCGACGTCGACGATCGTATCCCAGATCATGCTGGTGCCGACATGCATCGCCTGCGCGGTCATCTGTTCCATCAGCCAGGGCCCCTGCACGACTTCGGCGAAGCCGGGGTAATTTTCGACGTCGGTGGTGATCGTGAGCTGCCCGCCGGGCTGCAGCCCCTGCACCACGATCGGCATCATGCCCGCACGCGCCGCGTAAATAGCGGCCGACAGGCCGGCGGGGCCGGAACCGAGGATGAGCATCTTGGTGTGGTGAACGCTGGGCATGACGGTCTTTCTTGGGCTGTGCGGACACGCACAGATGGGTGTTGCCAACCGCGCTAGCAAGGGTCACCTTCCGCGCCAAGGGGAGACTGGCGAATGGCAAGCTGGTGGGAACGTCATGGGGTGCCGCGACTGATCAAATGCGCCTGTTCGCAAGGGCAGATCATGAAGGTGCGCAGCAAGGTGGTGCCGCATGCGCGCGGCCATGTCCTCGAGCTCGGCTGCGGCGGCGGAATCAACATGGAATTTTATCGACCGGGGCAGATCGAGAGCTTTAGCGGGCTCGATCCCTCGCCGGAGTTGCTCACGATGAGCGTCGCGGCGGCGGCGGCGCGCGGGATCGAGGCCGATATCCGCGAAGGTGTCGGCGAGGCGATGCCTTTCGAGAGCGCAGCGTTCGACACCGTCGTCACGACTTTCACTTTGTGTTCGGTCAGCGATCAGGCGGCGGTGCTGGGGGAAATCCGCCGTGTACTGAAGCCCGGCGGGACCGCGCTGTTCCTTGAGCATGGCGGCGCGCCCGATACCGGCGTTGCGACGTGGCAGCGGCGGATCGAGCCGGTGTGGAAGCGCATCGGCGGCAATTGCCACCTGACCCGCCCGATCAGCGATGCGTATGAAAAGGCTGGATTTTCGGTCGATCGACAAGGCGCCGACTATATGCCCAAGACACCGCGCCCGTTCGGCTGGGTCGAATTTGGCGCGGCGCGCCTCGCCTAGAGAAAGGATTGCGAGATGATGCGATTCTGGCTTTTCACCCTCACCGCGGCGTTGTTTTTTGCGCCATCGGCCGCCGATGCGCGCAAGGTCGCGCTGATCATCGGCAATGGCGATTATGCGAACACCAGCCGGCTGGTGAACCCGACGAACGACATCAAGATCATCGCCGCGTCGGCGAAGCAGGCCGGGTTCGACGACGTCACCGTCGCCGCGGACCTCGCGGTCAACGACTTCCAGAAGGCGATGCGCGATTTCCGCGCCAAGGCCGACGGGGCGGAGGTCGCAATGGTCTATTATGCAGGGCACGGGATCGAGGCGCAGGGCAAGAACTGGCTGATCCCGACGGACGCGCAGCTCAAATCCGACCTCGACCTGCCCTATGAGGCGATCAACCTCGACCGGTTGATGGAGTCGGTTTCGGGCGCACAGATTCGAATGGTCGTGCTCGATTCGTGCCGGAACAATCCGTTCGGGCGGTCGTGGCGATCGGGGACGCGCGCCGTGGTGAATGGCCTTGCGGGGGTCGAAGCCGACGATGTGCTGGTGATCTTTGCAGCGGCACCAGGGCAGACCGCGGCCGATGGAACGAGCGGCAATTCGCCATTTGCAACTTCGCTCGCAAAGCGCCTGCCGCAGCCCGACATGCCCGTGCAGTTGCTGGGCGGGCTGATCCGCGACGATGTGCTGCAGGCGACCGCCGGCAGCCAGCGCCCATTTGTCAGCGCCAGCATTACGGGAACCCCCGTCTATCTGGTCCCGCGCACAGCGCCCGCTGGCGCGCCCCCGACTTCGGGCAACCGCTCTGCGCTAGAGGATCTGCTGTGGAAGGGCGCGGTAACAGAGAACAGCATCAGCGCCTTCAAAGCCTATCTCGCCGAATTTCCCTCGGGTAAATATGCGGCGCAGGCGGGCGAAAGCATGGCTCGGCTGAACGGAAATCCAGCCGCTGCAACCGTGATGGCGAGCGCGCCCGTGACGAGGAAATATATCCTGTCGAACATCCGCATCGAGGCGGTGAAGCTGACCGGGCGGCTTGGCCTCGGCCTGCCCGACCAGCTTTTCCTGCGCTTCAACACCGGCGAACGCTTTCCCGAAGGATCGCGCGAAATCTTTTCGATCAAGCGCGGCGAAAGCTGGGTCGTGGACCGGAATTTCGCGTTCGAACAGCCGGTGAGCTTCCAGCTCCGCGAATTCGACGACATCGGGGGCAGCGACAATATCGGGACGATCGACCTTGGCGATGCGCCGGGGACCTTCACGAAAACGCTCGACGGCGACGCCAGCGATTATCGGGTGACCTATACGATGACGGTCGGCTGATGGCCCTAAAGCGACAAAAGACACGGACGAACGCCTCCGGAATGTGTCCTTTGTTGCTTTAAGGCGATGGTAGGCACTGGACTTGAGGAGGCGCTCTGCCGGGCAATCAGTGCGGTCATCCACGAGGATAGATCATCGCCCGATTTATTAGGAAAGCGGTTTTTTGCCGTGCGGGGTTCTGGCTGGTTTCGACCGATTGCGGACCTCTCTCCTTTCGTCACCCCGGACTTGATCCGGGGTCCCGCTTGAGGTCCAGGCCGGTCGATGCGCAAAGAAGCGGGATCCCGGGTCAAGCCCGGGATGACGAAGGTAGGAAAATGCCGATAGAGATGTGCACCCCGGCGAAAGCCGGGGCCCAGAATTCCAACGCTAACTTTGCGCTTTTCCGCACTGGGCCCCGGCTTTCGCCGGGGTGCACAAAGGGCAGCTCACCACCCCAATGCAGCAGCAACCGCCAGCCTATTCCTTCTCGCCGACCTCGACGAGGCCATGCCCGACACTCACCCGCTCATCGAAGACGAAGCAACTGCCGTGCCAGCGGCTTTCCGCCTCGGGCACCTGTTCGAGATAGGCAAGAATGCCGCCCTTCAGATGGACGACATCCTCGACACCTTCGTGGCGGAGGAATGCGGTCGATTTTTCGCAGCGGATGCCCCCGGTGCAGAACATCGCGACACGCTTGCCCGCGAAGCGTTCTGCATTCGCGCGCCACCAGTCGGGGAAGTCGCCGAAGCTCTTCGTTTCGGGATCGATCGCGCCCGCGAAGCTGCCATAGCCAACCTCGAAGCCGTTGCGCGTATCGATGAGTACCGTATCGGGGTCGTCCACAAGCGCATTCCAGTCGGCGGGATCGACATAAGGAGCGGCCTCGCGCGCGGGGTCGAGCCCCGGCACTTTCATCGTGACGATCTCTTTCTTCAAGCGCACCTTCATCCGCTGGAACGGCATATCGGCGGCGGTTGAATATTTGACGTCGAGTTCGGCGCAATCGGGCAAAACGCGGATATGATCGAGAACGGCCGCAATCCCGGCCTCGGTCCCCGCGATCGTGCCGTTGATCCCTTCGCGCGCAAGAAGCAGCGTCCCCTTCACGCCCTCTGCGGCGCAAAGGTCGATCAAGGGCTGACGCAGCGCGGCGGGCTCGTCGAACGACGCGAAGCGATAGAGGGCGGCAACGGTGAAGGTCATAACGGCGGCCGCCTTAGACAAAAGCTTTCGTCATTGCGAGCGGAGCGAAGCAATCCAGGGCGGCTTACACACGCGCTGGATTGCCGCGTCGCCTTCGGCTCCTCGCAATGACGCAGCTTTTACCCGAAAGGATCGTGCCGCCCCGTCGCATAATGCGCCATCGCCATCGTCGTCCATTGCGCGTTGACGCGGATGCAGCTCGGAAAGACGCTGGCGTCGGTCACGAAGACATTGGTCGTGCCGTGAACGCGGCATTCGGGATCGACAACGCCATATTGCGGGTCTTCGTTGATCGCATTGCCGCCGTGCGGGTGGCTGCTGGAAAGCGTCACATCGTCCTGCTCGCGGATCGCGGCCTTGAAGAAGGCGTCGACGTCCATGTCGGCCGTGATCTTTTGCCCCTTCGCAAGCGCCGGATAGCATTCGAGCGCGCCAGCGGCGAAATGGACTTTGGTCAGCGTTGCCATCGCGCGGCGGAGCATCGGGAGGTCGTCGTCGACGTCGAGGCGGAATTTAAGCTTGCCGTCGACGATCTGTCCGCGCCGGTCAGCCGGAAAGAGGATGCCGGCCGAATGGACGCGGCCGAAATTCTTCATCCGCTCCGAATGGTCGGCGAACCAGCCGGGCATCAACGAGGCCATCGACATCGGTGGCTGAAAATGGCTTTCGAGAAGGAAGTCGCCGCAGTCGACATAGCTCGACATCTGATCCTCGTCCCACGCGTCGCCGCCGACACCGTCAGGCATCAGCGCAACGACGGGCGACGCGACGTTGAGCGAAACTTGATAGCCAGTGCCGTCGAAGC
>Ga0247823_10000853_pt1 | contig 25688 bp, 17 predicted proteins | sample 13C_PalmiticAcid_2_FD_192426 | JGI IMG/M metagenome (GOLD analysis project Ga0247823, IMG submission 192426) | Soil microbial communities from agricultural site in Penn Yan, New York, United States - 13C_PalmiticAcid_Day30 | ecosystem: Environmental > Terrestrial > Soil > Agricultural land... | reverse complement strand
AAGGGGACCCAAATGGGGGGTGGAACGAGGGTGAGAATAATATCAGCCATTTCCGCGGTTCGAGGTTGGATGAAGGCTGTGGGAAGGATAGCGCACGCGGAAACAGCTCAAGTGTGCTGGTAAGTGCAACTGGAAATATATTTAAAAAGGTTCATCGGGAAACCGGAGGTGGGAAAGTTGCGAAAATTGCTAAGGTCCCGCATGGCATGCGGTAGATATTGCAGTGCAGTTGAAGCCGCATGTTTCAGACGTACATGTAGAGGACAGTCATACACTTGCTTGCATAAGGAGAGCATCACTCGACCAAACCCTGGGGAGAAATAAAAGTAAATTGGGGACAAAAAAAAGGTGATTAAGTAGGTTGGTAACACGGGATGTTGTTTGGGGGCTTCTGTGGCCCGCAGAGAAACGCACCACCTGCAAGAAAAGGACCACATCGGTGGAGGTGCCAAGAGAGAATGGAGAGAAAAGTATCGGCTGCTCCGTCACTCCCGCGAGTTTAGGACAGGATGGGACGAGCGCAGCATGTGAAGCTGCGAGAAGACGATCGTCGAACCGCGCTCTGGCTGGTCTACCTTAGTGAAAACTGATCTTCCCCAACTTGTCAATATGGGGCCTTTCGCCGGCGCGGCACAACATCCTGTTATAAACGCGGTCAGAATTCCGTCAACGTGGTTTTCTTGGTGGAGATGCAAATGGCAGTGTCTGCATGGGGGTGAGGCTCAACGATGAAATAAACTCACGGCTGGCGACCATCGTGCTCGCGATCGATCCCCTGGGAGCCCCACTGCTTCTCCATGTCCAAGCGGTGCTTGCTCTTGGGCTTCCTTTCCTTGATGCGCATTTTCTCAAAGAAAACGTAGGCACCGTAAAAGATGGGGGACTTCGCGCCCGACAGAGCGCCTTTGGTCTCCCGGAACCTGGCGAGCTGCACGCCCTGGAACGGCTTTTCGGGGCGACTGGGGCCCTTGAGCTGCGCGTAGATGTCGCGGCAGAACTGGGCCTGCGTGACGCCGGGCTTCTTGAGGTGGGCGTTGATCTTCCTCCGGACCTCATCGCATGAATCGTAGACGGGTACTGCGTCCTGGTCCTCGCCCGGGAGCACGATGTCGCTGAGGTCGACGGCCGCACTGGCCGGCTTGGCCGGCTTGGCCGCTGTACCGCTTCCAGAGCTGGCCTCGCTGGTTTTCTGCTTCTTGACGGGCAGCTTGACGCCTGCAATCTCGCGCTTCTTGAAAAACTCCCAGGCGGCGCCGTAGGCGGCAAACCCGGAGCCGTTGTCTGGCCCGCTGGTGCCGAGGAAGCCCGTCAGAGACTTGGCGCTGACCCCGATTTCCTTTGCGAAGGCCGTCTTGGTCATGGCGCCCGAGTCCAACAGGCGGTTGATCTTGCGACGAACCTGGCCGCAGTTTTCGTCCATGTACGCGCCCTCAAGATCAATAGAATCGAGGTCAACCGGTGCCACTGGTTCGTGCTGCTCGGTAGACTTGCGTTTCTTGCTCGCTGCCTTGGTAGACGGCAGCGCGACGGGCGCGTTCTCCTGGCCCATGGCTGCCTGCTTCGCTGGTGCGACTTGTGTTTGCCCAACTTAGGCGTTGATGGCACCGGGCAACTCGCCCAATGCGGGACCCCGGGACTGGGTTCTTGTCAGTACTCTAGATCTCGGTGACATCGCATTCATTACTGCTCCGTACCTCAGAAGCCATCCTGTATTGTGTTTCGTGTGTGTAGAGGATGTTCCAGTTTGTGAAATGAGTGCGGGAAGGGAAATCGAATCTTCTCAAGTTTATACCGTTACTCGGACGTGGTGATGCCAAGCTGATTCAGATCTACAGTGTCGTCACCGAACATGAAAGCTGGCGAAGGACCCGGATGTTTCGAGAAGGTTGCATGCATGTTACAACACACCCCACGAGACGCGTGGACGCGTTCTGGCTAACAGGGGATTGCCCCCCTGCTGTGGCGTCCCCGGAGCCGTTTCGCTGGGTCCATCATTTCAGCTGCCGGCATTGGGCGCTGTCGACAAACAAAATGTCGATCCTCCGAGAGACAATCCTGCGGTATGATGTCAGGGTTCGTTCATCTCAACTCAAGACACAAGAAAGAAGCGATGGGGCTTCGTGTTTGACGCAGGCACACACTTACCCCCCAAGTGCAACACAACATGCAGAAAGCGGCATCTGCGGGCCGCATGCCAAGGAGTCAGTCAAGGGGGCTTCTGCCCCTGTCGACATCGTGCTTACTCTGGAGTCCTGAACCCCTGGCATTGAGGATGTGATGGAGCAGTCCGCAAAAATCAGTGACTAATGAGGATAGTTCGCTGTGCGATGTTTTTGTCTGGCAGAATGAGAAATATGAAAGAGGACTGTCTCCGTCTTTTTTTCCCCTTCAGTACCTACTGCTCCCGCTCTGTTGATGAGTGCAGCAAGGCGAGATCGCCAAGGACATGCCGTTTGGGGCCGCAGCAGCACTATCAGCGCCGTGCCTTGAAGCGACCCTGACATCCCACGCGGGAATCTTCGACTGGCTGCTTGGTGCCCACCAGGACCCATCCGGCTAGATGGCGAGACTGACCCCCATGCCAGCGTTGCAGTGGACCGTTCCTCTGGCAGCATTGTCCTAATGGGGTTACGATGATTATCATCATGAGATTTTGGTGCATGGAGCCAAGGATGATGGGATTCTGGGACTGAAAAAAAAATGATAAAAGGAGCCAGCTTTCCATTCTGGGCTGAAGTGGTCGTTGATCATTCTTCCATCGCCGTGAAGACAAGTCCAATCCTTTGAAGCCCGAGTCCTGTGACGATGCAGATTCTCAAAGGTGTCCGATCAAGCTGGGTGCTTGCCACCCTGCTCTGCTCAAGCCTCCTCGCAAGCGCACACCCTCAGCACGGACAGAAGCCCATCGTGAGGAAGGAGTGGTAAGAAGCACCCCCCAACCCAGCTAGTATAACACTCACACGCTCTCCCAGGCGTACCCTCTCAAAACATGAGAAGGCCTCCTACATTCGGGCGGTGAAGTGCATCCTCGCCAAGCCGGCCCTCACCCCGGCCTTTGACAACACGGGCGTCATCTCGCGCTACGACGACCTGGTCTACACCCACATCCAGCAGACCTTCGACATCCACTACACCGGCCACTTCCTGGCCTGGCACCGCTACTACGTCGCCACCTACGAGCGCATGCTGCGCGACGAGTGCGGCTACAAGGGCGGCCAGCCCTACTGGGACTGGACACTCGACACGCCCGCCGACAGGTGGGCCACGTCCCCGGTCTTCGACCCCGTCACCGGCTTCGGCGGCAACGGCGCCTTCGTCGCGGGCGACCCGGCCAACCCGTTCGAGGTGCCCGGCCGGACGGGCGGCGGCTGCGTGCAGGACGGGCCCTTTGCGGGCATCGCCGACTTTGTGCACCTCGGCCCGATGAACTCGGTGACGTACAACCCGCAGTGCCTGAAGCGGGATTTCAGCCCGTATTTTGCCGGGCGCTACCTGGCCAAGAACCAGACGCAGCTGACGCTGGCGGCGCCGGATTTTGGCTGGTTTGACAAGATTGTCGAGGGCGGCCCCAGCTTTGAGGCGTCTGGTATCCACGGCGGTGGTCACTATGGCGTTGGTGGCACCTATGGTTCGTGGTTTCTTTCTCTGAAAAGTATGAGGGCGGGTTGACTGACACGAGACAGGACAAATTGGTGACCTCTACGTCTCCCCGGCTGATCCCATTTTCTACCTCCACCACGCCAACCTCGACCGTGTCTGGTGGTCGTGGCAGAAGCTGAACTTGAAGACTCGGTTGACCGACATTTCCGGCCCGATTTTCCTGATGGACTATGATAATCTCAAGGGCGGCAACGTGACGCTGGAGTTCCCCCTCTCGCTTGGCGTCAGCGCCGAGAATGTCACCGTCGGGGATGTCATGAACATTTATGGGTGTGGCAAAAAGGGTGCCTTGTGCTACGAGTATGACAAGGTCTACAAGCTACAGGCTTGAGTTGGGACACACTCAATGCGGTAGAATAGTCCAATCTGAAATAGAAGGATGCTGGTGGTTATACTAGTAACACGCATGCCTTGACATGTGAACACTCATGATTGCTTCGTGTACCACGAATATTGGTACAGTTAAAAGACCTGAGACATACGATATGGGCATACTGAATGGGATGGAGCTTGACCATATTTTATCTTTGGCCGAAGATACTTTAGAGGGTGTAGCGACGTCACACTGTTACACACCAGTCAGCATTGCTACCTAACCTTCTCCGGCTCCGGTATTCGGGAGGGTAAGCCCGAGGTCGTCGAACAAGGATATAGAGAGACGATCACCTTTCGATGTCTTGAACTAATAGGAGTTTGGGCCTTTGCAACCCTGGCTACCGTCCATGCATGGGATGGGTGGCATACAGCCGGATCATTGGCGAACCACGGGTGATGATGCGCCTCGCACTTTCGTAGATTGAGCGGGGTTCGGGAGATGCTCAGGGGCAGGGGGGGATTTAATATGTCCTCCCCAAAACCCCATCTCGCTCTTCCCACCTGCCAAGCATCACATTCTGTTTTGCAACATCTCGGTCAACATGAGGTTCACCAGCCCTCTTGCAGGTTTGGTTGCACTTCTGCATCTGACCAGCGCCACTTCTCACGCGACTGGCAATGTCAAACGCCAGGCGTCACAACTTCTCGGCAGCTACGATTTTGTCATTGCCGGTGGCGGCACCAGTGGCTTGACCGTTGCAGATCGGCTCACCGAGGCCTTCCCTGACAGTCTGTGAAGTTTCACTTCTCTTTGTTACTCCGTCACGGAAGTGCTTGACTAATAAACTTCTCCCTTGATTGACAGAGAGCGTACTTGTCATTGAATATGGAGACGTAGAGTACGCCCCAGGCGTGTACGACCCGCCCAAGATTGTTTGGGGGTCAAGTGGTGGCCAAGCGAGCGGCTGGCAACTCAGCTCAACTCCAAGCCCTGAGCTCAGCAACACCACGGCCTTTGTCATGGCTGGTAAGGTTGTCGGCGGAAGTAGTGCCATCAACGGCATGTTCTTTGATCGGGGCTCTCGCTTCGATTATGACACCTGGGATCGACTCCAAGAAAATCAGCCAGGCTCCCGCAAGAAAGACATCGACTGGAGTTGGAAAGGGATCTACCCCTTTTTCAAGAAGAGCGTCACTTTCACACCGCCCTCCGAAGCAGTGGTCAGCAAGTACAACTATACTTGGGACATGTCCGCGTTTGGAAATACCACACCCATCTACGCCAGTCTCCCGCCGTTCCTATGGGGAGACCACTACGTTTCCCGCAATACCTGGAAGGAGATGGGCATCTGGGTATCCCGAGAATGCGCTGACGGTAACAAAGAAGGTCTTTGTTGGACTCCAATATCTGAGCACCCCGTTACAGCCCGGCGCTCCTATTCAGGAATCGGCCACTACGCGGAGGTGGCACCAACGCGACCTAACTACCACCTCCTCGTGAAGCATCAAGTTTCTCGCGTCGTATATCCGAAACGAAAGACCAAATCCGGACCGCCAGCCGTGGAAGTACGTCCTCTTGACGGCAGCCCCTCGTTCAACATTTCTGTGAAGGATGAGGTCATTCTCTCATCCGGTGTGTTTGGAACGCCGGCCATCCTGCAGCGAAGCGGTATCGGACCGGCCTCTTTCTTGAAAGACGCAAAGATCCCCTTGGTTCTTGACCTGCCAGGTGTCGGTTCAAACCTGCATGACCACTCGGGCCCCCGAATCTCCTGGAATTGTAAGTGCCATTCCCTTCTCGGCTGCTGTCAACAAGGAAGTTAGCTAAATAACCCAGACACAAAGCCCCTCCCCTTCTACCCCCTTCCCTCGGACATGCTCAACGAAACCTTCGCCGCCGAGGCCACAGCCGCCTTCAACCAGACCCCCGCCCAGGGCCCGTACACCCTCGCCATGTCCAACAGCGCAATCTGGGTGCCCCTCCCCAACATCTCCATCACCTACACCACCATCACCGACGCGATCCGCCTCCTCGCCAACGCCTCCTCCCCGGTCGCACTCCACCTCCCCCGGGCCTACGACGGCGACGAGACCCTCATCGCAGGCTACCGCGCCCAGCTCCTCGCGCTCGCGGACCTCTACGACAACCCGCACTCCCCGAGCCTCGAAAGCGCCTTCGCAACGGGCACCTCGGTCGCCGCGGTCCTCCTCCACCCGCTCAGCCGCGGCACCGCGCGCCTCAACCTCACGCACCCGTTCGAGCCGCCCATCCTCGACTACCGCTCCGCGTCCAACCCCATCGACATGGCCCTCCACCTCGCGCACACGCGCTACCTGCGGCGGATGATGCGCGCCGACACGCTGCTGGGGTTGGGCGCCGTCGAGGCGGCGCCGGGGGAGCGGGTGCAGACGGACGAGGAGCTGGTGGGCTGGATCCGGCAAAACACGGTGCAGTCGTACATGCACCCGTGCTGCACGGCGGCGATGCTGCCGCGGGATAAGGGGGGTGTGGTGGCGCCGGATCTGAGGGTGCACGGGGCTGCGGGGTTGCGGGTGGTGGATATGAGCGTGCTGCCGGTGCTGCCGGCGGCGCATCTGAGTTGGACGGCGTATGCTGTTGGGGAGAAGGTGAGTTTCAAGACTTCAACAGTTGTGGACGAGGGGTTTGTTCTTGTTGAGGAAGCAATGAGCCGACTGAAGATGGGAGGTTGTGGGTTATTTATGTGAACAGTGCTAACAAGACTTTGTTCACAGGCTGCGGATATTATCATTCGGCAGTGGTCGAAGGAAAAGGATAGTGATTGACCGGGAACTGGGAGGAGGGAGGCAAGAAGGGTGAAAAGGGGTGAATCATCCAGCCCATGAGAAGGGTTTAGGGTTCAATGTGTGATTCGATTCTTTGCGCTTGTGCTGGTATGGGCGGATTCGTTAAAAAGATGGTGCTAGGTTTTGAAAATCAACATCTTTCGAGCTTTCCAATTTCATACGTACCTTCCTACTTAGAGAGCAGAGGTGAATTTTGTACACGTCTTTCGTTCCTTCCTCCGTGCCTGGATGAGTGGAGTGTGGTTGACAAGAAGAGCCCACACAGTGCGATGATGCCCAATCCTGGTGTCGGATTTCTCAAATCCTCCGAAGCCACGAACCGTTTCATCGTCTGACAAAACTGAACTCATTGAGACTGTAACTCGGAAATATCACATTGCCACATACACCACCGTAGCCCGGGCGTACCGACAGCACCTGTCAATACGATCAGTCCACAAAATGCTGCGAAGGAGCCACAAGAAGTCACGGGCTGGCTGCCTGGAATGCAAGCGGCGCCATGTCAAGGTCTGCTCCGTCCATTTCCAACTTCTGTCTACCCTTGCCTGTCATAGGTGGGCTCTGAATTTCAAAAGCCTGATGCCGATGCTAATAGTGTGGAATGCTGGTCAGTGTGACGAACAACGCCCGAAATGTATAATCTGCACACTCTCGGAAAGAGACTGCAGTTACCCGCCAGCTCCCTCCACTGGTAGCGAGCCGACTGCATCACCGGCAGTCCCATCGGCGACGCCAGACACGTCCATCTCGTTTGGTGCCGCCATCACAGCTAGCAGCGCACACAATGCGAGTCCTGTTGCTGGCGTTCCGCTCCCTGACATAGCCTCAGGAGGGCCGCAACCACCCCAAGATCCGAGCAAAATGTCCCCTGAGGTCAACCTGGGCCACATGGAGTTGCTCATCCGGTTCAATTTTGAAGAGCACGCCCCCGAGCTCAACGTCGAAATCCACGACTTTGCTTCCAAGCTCTTGTTCAAATGCGCACTGCAAGCTCCTTACTTGATGCACCAGATTCTCGCCGTCTCCGCCCGCCGCCTGGCCGTCCTCGAGCCCGAAAACGCAAACCACTTCCTCGAGACCGCCATGCACTTACAGACCAAAGCTGTCTCCATTTACAACGAGAGTGCCGCCAAGGCACAGATCGATCAGACCAACTGCTCCGCCCTACTACTATTCTGCTCTTTGCTGGGCCGTCACCTGCTCGCTGACCTTCTGGCGAGGCGAGATGCCGATTTCGGCAGCTTCCTGGGCCGGTTTCTGGAATTTCTGTCCATATCTCGCGGCTTGATGGCTATGTCTGTTGCTGCCTGGGACCTGCTTCTCCAATCCGACATCAAACATCTGGTCCTCTGGGCTCTCGAAATTTCCCAGTCAGCACCTCAAGGCCATCACTGTGACGGGCTGCAACGTCTGGTGGTCGAGTCAAAGGACCTAGATGCGTCTTCCAAGGAAGCCTGCATGACCGCCATCGCATGCCTTCAGGTTGGGTTTGACAGTCTTCTCGGAGGCGACATTCGAAACCAGAAATTCCTGATGGTGTTTATGTGGTAAGTCACAAGAGTGAATCTGATCATGGCCATATCTGACAGTTTTGAAGGGCTCCTGCCGTGCCCCAGGAGTTTACCGAATTGCTCTCTCAACGGCGTCCTGAGGCGATTGCTATCATGGGTCACTGGGCACTGCTCCTCCACTACAGCAGGGACTTGTGGCACGTTGCCGACTCTGGCTCGTATTTGTTGAGGAGCATCTCCGAGTACCTTGGGCAAGACTGGGAGCAGTGGCTGTCATGGCCCCTTTCTGTTCTCGCTGCCAGTGCTGCTTGAAACAGCTTCAAGACAGTTCTGCGCCAACCATGGGATCGGCCCCAAAGGCACGGCCAACAGTTAATGTTGGCAAGCTCCGCGTCAAACATGCACCGAAAACTCTTGAGAAGGAGACAACCAAAGTTCATAAGACGCAAAGCAGGGTTGGGCTTCCCACAGATAAGACCTGGGTCTACATCTACCAATGCACCAAACCAGATGGACTCAGGGAACGTCAGCGCTTTGAAGAGCCCCAAAGTCCAATTACAATCATGCAACTCGTCGATCACCGCCGCTGGAACACAGAGAACAAGAGCGTTGTCCCCTAACCGGTTACCACTCCACATCAACCATGACCACCAGGTCCTCCAACCACCGGCCTCGCTCCACCACTTTTCGTCACTTCTTGCTCGAAGCCGCCCCCACAGCGCTCCAGGCAGACACATATGCCGGCTCGTGCACGAACCTGTCTAGTCCTGTGCGGTTGCTGAGACTCGCGAACGAGCCCGCCTGGTTGCTCGACTTGGTAGTCGCCCCGTTGGAACTGCCCCGGTAGTCCGGCTTTCCACTGCCACTGCCATTGGACTTGGAGCTGCTCCCGTTGGCTAGACAACTCGATGTCAGAATGTGTGCCTCGTTGTGGGAGGAGGGGACGGCTGACAGAAAGAGTGAGATGAAGACGAGTTCGACATGTTGGATTGGGTGGTGATGCGCTGCCGGCGGGTTGACACGATTAGACTTTGATGAGACAGTTGACTGAAGGTTCGAAGCCTGAGATTGAAAGACGTAGGAGTCGGCGAGGACACGCTCTTTTATACTCGAAAGCGGAGGATGAGAGCCTTTTCGTTGACGAGTCCCTCTGACGTTGGCGCCCCCGAACCTAGCGGACACTCAGCTCCCGCAGCTCAGAGTATCCCCGTTCGGACAAGGCATCGCTGTCGCCTTCGCTTCTCACATGCCATAGCGGCATGCTTTGAAGGGTCACATCCGGTCTGTCTCGGATAGTTCAACTGACATGCAGGGCGGTCGCGTGGATGGCCACGCTTCTGTCCCAAACTTGGGGATTTCGGGCATCAACGACTACCGCACATACACCGCCAGAAAGGGGCTGATCTCTCGGCTGGGTCGGCTATAGTTCTGTACGACGGGACAAGACCTTCTTGGGCTTAGCATGGCGTGCTGCACTTGTCAACAATGTTGGCTCTCCTGCGCGTCATCAGGGGATCCCCTTGCTGTATGTTCCGTGTGACTAGAGACTCAGCAAGTGCAGACACCACCAGAACTATTCGGGCTTTCACCGCCATCCTTCGGCAGCCGATCTTCTCCGACTGTCATCATTTTGCTAAAGGTGTGATGATGGCAGCTACGAATTTGCGCTGCGTCTGAGGTGATACAGGACCATCAAGAGCTGCCGGAGTTGCCTTGCCGGACCTTTGGACCAGGGTGGAAACTTGATTTTTGTTGCCCCTACGTCCGGAGCGACTTGGGGGGCTGCTCTTCAATAAGGCGTCGAGGGCAGCAACTCGGACCCGGCTGCTTGCATCGCATCCTCGCACTCGGCGGGTGCCATGTCATGGGATTGGATACCGCCCCTTCACCTGGCCTGCGTCCCGCAGCAAGGGGTTTGTAACCCTGCGGCAACGGCGGAGAATGCCCCAATGTCGCGTGCTCCCCCCCCGAATGGCTACTTCCCAAGGCGCGCATGCTCAGGACGCGCAGAAGAACCAATTGGAGTCGAGTAAAGGAGAGCAGCTGGATCGCACATGCAGACACCCGCTCGTAGGGTGTCTATGTGTGTTGAATGGGGAGCGCCCCTGTGATTTCGAGAGAGGAGGTCATCCATTGGAGTGGCGTGCGGCACTTGGATGAGACACCACCGGCGGCTCATGGCACCCGCTTCCGCCCTGCCGTGCTTTTCGACGTTCGGGAGACTGAAACTAGACATCCCGAAAGCGTATGGCTAGGCGCTACACCCAACTCCTAGACATGGGTGGGTTGACAGCATCCCTCGGTTGTCCCATGACTAGCACTCAGCAGATGTCATTTGGCAGTGGCGCAGTGCCTTGGGTGCGCTCTAAGTCATTCCCTGATTGTGGGCTCGGGAGCATCATGACCGATTGAGGCAGCGGCCAACACACCTTCACGAGCTGGTTTCGATTTCCGTATATTTATTCAGCACGTGGCATGATAGGTACCTGTCAGGGGCATATTTGTTGGCGTCATATACACCTCGCTTCCATTCTTCTCACGGTCCAACTCCCGATTATCAGATGCCTTTGGGCTGTACCCGAGCGTATTGCACATTCCAGAGGCTTTCTGGAACACTCAGGATTAAACCCCCCACTCTAGCGAAGGTCAAACAAGGCATTCACCGCTCCGAGACCGGACTTGTCAAGGAAGGGGGTGAGTCCCTGAACTCGGGGCGACCCGGGAGGCCGACCAAGGCCGCATACGGTTGGCTCTCTGACATGGGCTGAGGTTTTGTCACTTCACATGCACGTGTCAGCTCATAGCACAAACTCAGCATCACCGCCTCTCCGGATACATCCCGAAACCGTACTACCAGGGCCTCGACTGCGACGAGGGTAACCATACGGGGAATATACCGCCGTTTCACAAGCCCCAACCCGTTTGGTTAGGTGTCACGGCATATGGTCCGAACTGGTCAAGTCTAAGCGGCAGTCATATTTGCGCGATATCTTGTCGAGACCAAAAACGGCCCTCGAGACTACCTAGTCAGTCAAAACACTCGCCGTCCGGAGCTGTGGGGGTCGACGCCAACACCGTCATGCAGCGCCTCTCATCCGTTTCGGCCGAGAGGTGAGGCACGAGACACAGCGGCGCAAAATGCACCACCAACAACCATCCGTTGCCTCATCTTGGCGCTGAAGGCGGCCAACTGCTGAGCATCCCCAGGTCCGGCGCGGTGGTATGGTGGCCTCGTCTCTAGCCGTCGATCCTCATTATGCGGTACGAGTCTCGAGGACACGCCCCGACTGGGCTTGTTTCTCACCGCTACTTAACAGGAGAGCCTTTTGTCGACCCAAAAGATCCCGCCCCGGTTGCTGAATCTTGCGTTTCGGGAGCGATTTCGGGAATCTTGATGGAGCATCGCGGTCCGCAAGGTACATCATGTCATACAGAGGGAGATGTGCGCCACTTGGCGGCACCGGCAGGGCCTTGACAGGACGGACGCGTGCAAAGCGAGCCGCATCCGGGGAGAGACAGAGATGCAAGACGGCCAACGACGAACTCATGGCGTTGACGGGAGCTGATCCGATCCGCGGGACCGATTCCGGGTGAGGCTGTGTGACTAGAACTAGGGAGTCGCCGCCGACAACCACCACGTTGCTCTTGACTATCACCATCTCCCGCCATCCTTGGAACCAGTTTGGAGATAGCTGCGTCATGCGTCCAGGATGCCGGCGGTTGCGCGTTTCTATGCCTGCTGGGAGGTACCTTCGGACACCGAGCTAACTATGAAGGAGTGAACACAACATCTCTGCCAAGTCTGCTCGCTCCTCGTGAAGGATTCAAGGGCTCCAGTTATCGGTGACGGACAGAACATCCATTGGCTGCTGTCAGGGTCAAGCAACTCGACGTGTATTACCTCCATGGGATACCTCGCGCACATAGCAAGGGCAGAGCGAGGTGTGGCAGACACCGTGGCGGTCCACTCGGCCACAGCAGTCTTGATATCTTTGAGAAAGGGAGGGCTGCGTAATCAATTTTCTTGTTGATACAAGGACCGGCCTTCCATCATAGTCAGGAGGTCGGCGTCGCCATTGATCCCCGGCTGCACTTGCTTCTTTTTCAACAGCTTCAGGGAGTCATGTTGCTCGATGGAAGAGCAGAAAATCCCTCAAGGTCATGAGGTTCGTTCTCTCATCGCATGCATGGCCTCTCAAGATCCATGGAGGTTAGACGCTGAGAGAACACCCTGAGGACACCCAATATCCCGGAAGCAACTTACAAGGTTTCCTCCCAGAGCTGACCGGTAAGTGGGTGAACACATTAGGACGAATCCGTTGCGTTGGTCCGTCGCGACAATGGCGAGCGTCCTGTGACTTGATTCCAGTTTCGCAGACGCTACGTTGAGGTTTGAGAAACCTGCGGCTTGCGACGAATTGTGGTTTCGACAAAGACACGGCGATAGCCAAGTGCTTGAACCATTGCTGTGAAAGAGTGGCGGTTTGGCTGAAATTCGCACTGGAGGGTTGACAGGTAAATATGTCGCAGTACCGCGCAAACAGATCATATGGGATTCATCTATTTGCAAATGCTACCTTTGGTGAAAGTTTGAAAGTGTCATGCGCAGTCCTGGAAAAAACACATCTATTCCGCGAAACGGCTCAGGTTGCGTTCATGAGTTGCAACATTCATGACGCACGCTGACACTTGTCAACTCTGAGAAGCACGACGCGCTCCAATTATAGCATTCGTGTTGTGAGAAATGCGCGGGTTCTGGGTTGTGGTGGCTTACACAGGTACGAAGTGGCTGGCATCGGAGATTTGGCAACGCAGAGTTTGACCCTGGATAAACGAGGAACCCGAAGAGGGAAGCAATATTGCGACACCAGCGCTCAGGCCAATAAATTCATGCAGCGGAACATCGTTGACGACGACGGCTCGAGGACGGGTAAAGCAGGATCTCTCGGCAGGCCCTGCGACCCAAGTGATTGGTGCCGTGGTGGGTAATTGTGGGACCGATCTCGGCCACATGGTGTCAGCCCTGAGAACCCCACCGGGAGCGGAAGGAGCGGGCCTTTGTTCGTTCAGTGGGAGAGCACGAGGAGGAATCACGTTCCAGTCGAGACTTCGCGTTTGGGGAATCTGCGCTGCGAGGGAAATCGATTGGAAGCCCGGTCTCTGGGCCCGAGACAGGCTGGGCCCAGGCGGCCCCAACTGCACTTCGTGGCTGGCTCAACGCTGGCCGGCGGACATGACCAAGGCAGGCACGATGCGAAAACGGGCATCATTGGCGCGTCTGACCCATGGAGTCCCGCAATCCACACCCACCAATCGCGTTGGTACGCTGGGCCGGGGCCCGTGCCCGTCGGCCTGGACGAATGCCCAATTTTGGTTCGGCAGCCTGATTCCCTGCTCGCCTGACTTTTTGGGGGGTCCCTCCCGGGCCCAGAGGATCTCACTCAGCCCAGAGAGCACCACGCAAGCACCTGCGGAACAAGGTCCAGCGCTGGGGTGGCAGGGCAAGAAGCGCTTTTGCCAACATTTCCATCGCGGCACGCCCACTTCCAGGTTTGCTGTCACTTCTCCGCTCGCTTCTTTGCTTCCTGAACCCAGCCTCGTTTTCTCTCACCTTCACTCGTCGCTCGCTTCGCCCTCCCGTTCGCCAACGGCCATTTTTGCACTGGAAGCGCCGAGCTGAGTTGCAAGCAGCAGCACAGCCCACACGGACCCCCTTCGCTCGTTTTCGAACTCGGCTTACGCACGCCCAGAAGCCAACGCTTTTTGCCAACCAAGTCACGGAAGCCGCGCGACAAACTTGGACTTTTAGCGTACGACGACTCTACACGTCTCTGTAAGAGTTTCAGCTTGGCAGCCACGACGCCGAGCACGAAGAATCTGGTTAGAGAAATATCGGACTGAGTGTGGCGGTGGAGGATTGGCACACACGAGTACGAACGCACACCAACCGAACTTCCCGACGAGCCGGCCCGACGCAATCGAACTGGGCAAGGAAACGGGGAAGACCCAAGAGACCGCGAGGTTCCGACATCGACAAGTTTTGGCTGCTTCCGGTGCATCGCTCCTTTGTCTGACTTCGGGGAACCGTCGCCAGAGGATTGAATCATCGACTCGGACTTGGTTTGGGCGAGTTGGGTCGACAGGCGCTCACCAACCACCACCCTCGACGATCAGCGTTGTCAACTGCTGCAACACATTCACGGGCCCTGCATAGACCCTCCCTCGCTGCTGCAGTCAGACTACAGCGTCAGAGCCCAAGGTTTCCTGCGAGATGGGTATGTACCCCAGTGCTGCGAGCAACTTCGCTCATCCGATCTTCTGCATCTGCGCCTCGCTTCTCTCCCTCAAACTGGCCCGCTAACCGTTGGTTGCAGAGACCACACTCTTTCCCCTACAAACGCTTCCGGCCTGCGCGTCGAACTGCGGCCCCTTATACGATGTCAACGGCGCCTGCGTACCGCCGGCAGCCCCGACAGCTGATGCCAGCACCTACGACGCCTGTTTTTGCAACGATGCACGCCTCGCGCCGTTCAAGTCCGGCACTGCCGGAGTGTGCGACGCCGCCTGCGCAGCGAGCCCTAACGACTTGAGCAGCATCCAGAGCTGGTTCACAAGTTTCTGCAACAACATTGGCGATGCTAACAATGCGGCACCGACGACAGCGACAACATCCACATCCCGGCCCGCGTCAGGAGGCAGCAGTCAGGGCGGAGGTGGTGGCGGAACCTGGTATGCATTGCCCCTCGTCCTTGGATCCCCTCCTCACGTGGATGCGGCCCGTTGTCGTCTCGTCGATGGGCCGCCGCTCCATTCCTCGCGTGTCTCGGTTGCATGGTACTGACCCCGCACCCTCGTTTCAGGCTCGACAACCACTACCAGTGGGTGATCTTCCTCGTCATCATGGTCGTCGCGATCATCGGCATCTGGGTGGGCGCCTGCATCTGGCGCCGCCGCTACGTCCGCAAGAAGGACAGACAGTACGCCCTCGGCACCAACCTCGGGCGAGCCACCGAGTCTGGCCGAGTCGTTCCCAACCACAGCAGCGCTGGGTCAATACACGTGCCGGGCCCGGGCATGTTCGATCCCGCCCCGATCAGCTCTGCCGGCGTGTACGGCGAGAAGCCGCTCAAGAAGAAGAAGTGGACACTCGGAAACCGGACCTAGCCGAGTCCATCGGACGACAACGCACCTCGGAAGTGCACAACGCATATACACCGTATATATCCCCTCCTTTATTCATTGCATGATCGGGTTGGACGGACAGGCTTGCCATGGCCCTCCCGTTTCGCTACGTGCGCGCCCGCGCAGCGCGCAGACTTTTGTTTCGATCTACAACGTTCCAGGATAATCGACTTGGAATACTTTATTTGGTTTTTTTAGTTTCTCCACAAAAGAGAGGGTTGGGAGGCAAGACACGGTGGAATGACATGCCCCTGGGCATTGGCGTTGGGGGTAGGCGTTTGGGGGATGGAACGACGATTTGGTTTTTTTCTCTTGAATGGTTTTGGTTATTTTAGCGGCCAACCGAACTGGCCCAAGACGGACGGAATACTGTTCATGTCAATCCTTTATATCCCGATAGTTGGATAGTTGGCTGCATTTCAGCATAGAAGAACATTCCCTCGGTGTTTTTGCCTCGTCATCGCACCTTCATTTGGAACCCACAGGACAACGCGTCTCACTGCAAAATTCCAGGATGCAATTTTCAGATTCCGGCATTGAGAAGGCAGAATTCCGGATGACGAAAACAACTCTCAAACAAATCCCCTTGTGGTGTAGTTGGCTATCACGTTCGGCTGTAAAGGCATTTATTGATACCGAAAGGTCACCGGCTCGATTCCGGTCGAGGGGACTTTCTTTTTCCACTTTTTCCCGGTCCCGCCTCCCGTGCCACCCCCTGACTCACTTCTGCCTTGGACTGGAACTCAACACCAGGAACAATGTCATTCCGTTTTTCCCCAGTCAAACATATCCTCAAACCATCGTCATGGGCAAGGTCCCATTTTCTCCACCTAACGTATTAAGATGCTATTGTATCAGATCTCCGCATGAGCATTTCCCGGACCGTTCTCAGCAAGATGAACGCCTCTCCTTCCGATCCACTAACAAGACAGCACCCGACATATGACATTCTGTTTCCATGCATGCATTTCCTCATGTCTAAAATTGCAGTTTATGCTTCTAGCCATACCAAAAACCCCAGTCAAAAACAACTTATCCTTGCAAGGTAATACGTTCAAAGGAGGTAGCCCAACGCCGGAACACCACAAACCACCACCCCTACCACCACCACCCGCATCTAGTATCCAAAAACACCAGACAGAGTTTTTTTCTCAACTCAACTCATCTCAGCGGCAGCTCCAGCTTGGCCTGCTCATCAGCCGCATCCATGTACAGGTCGATCAGGCAGCCGGCCGACCACGCCTGGGTAGGGCTCTGCAACAAGCAATCTCTCGTCAGCAAGAACAATTTCTCATTTGCCCAAAACGGGACATAAGACGCAAAAGAAACTCACCGAATCAGGACACTCCTCGCCGCCCTTCTGCGTCAGCTCCGTCAGCCCCGCCCAGGGGCTCCTCTCAATCATGTGCTTGCACTCGTTCAGGCGCCTCGTGACCTGCTGGAACGCCTCGGTGCGGCCCTCGGCGTCGCCGCGCCCGCGGCGCATCAGGTCAAACTTGAGCAGCGCGCGGAGGAAGAAGCCCGTGGGCCACAGCCACTCCGGGCCCTGGTGGTAGTTGCGGCCCTTGCTGGTGGCAAAGTCGTCGCTGTCCTCGCTGTTGCGGTAGTACGGCCGGTAGTTGAGGTCGCTGGGGTCGAGCGTGGCCATGCCCGTGGGCCCACGGAGGGCCGTGTCGGCGAGGCAGAGCGCGTGCATCGCGTGCGCCGGGTCGAAGAGGTCCGGGGCGACCGTCATGGCGATGGGGAAGTTGCAGCGGAGCTGGTAGTCTTCGTATTCCTTGCCGGAGCGGTAGAGGTCCTTGTAGATGCCGCGGCGGTTGACGACGGCGGGGTTGACGTCGTAGTTGGCGTCGTCGGACTCTGAGACGGGGACGAAGAAGCAGCGCTCGAAGTTGTCCTTGATGAGGTCGGCCCAGGCTCGGAAGGTGATCTCGGACCCGTCGGCCTTGCGGACGCTGGTTTGCTCGTACTTGCTCTTCTCGTTGAGCGTCGCCACCCAGTTTAGAGCGCTATAGAGGAGGCCGATGATCTCGACAGCGGCGCCGTCGCGAGGGGTGCCGGGAACACCCTTTGAACCCGCCCGCTCGCTCTCGCCCATCTTATCCATCCAGGTGCCGCAGTTGTGCTGGTTGCCACCAAAGACAAAGCCGTTGCTCCAGTCGACCTTGATCTCCTGGTTGAAGCCCTCGTCGCGCATTTGCATGTCGAGATTAGGACCGGCGTTCGCTTCTCGGAACTTCATCCCTTCGGCGTGGCGCTGGAAGACCTCTTGGATGATCTCACGGATGGTGCTCTCCTTGCTGTACGCCCGCGAGTCGTCCGCAGGGAACCAGGTGTCGTCGTATGGCAAGAATCGCCTCTTGACTTTCTCATCAAGCAGCGACAAGCCATTGGGCGCGATCCGGGTGTAGTCTTGGATGCATTGCAAGAAGAACCAGACGGAATCGCGGGCGTTGTACCGCGGGGTGTTGCCGCTCCCGAGCAAGTTGGGGATCATGCCATGCTTGAGCACACTCGCAAACGCGTGGATGTGTTCCTTTGCCTCGTCAAAGCGACCTGTGCCCAGATATAAACCACGGAGAGAGATGAAGACATCACGACCCCAGCAGCGAGCCCACTCAACCGCAAAGTGCGGGAGGCCGGCCGCAAGCGACGGGACGAGGTGGTTCGGATACAGGGACGCGGATTTGACAAGGCCAGTTTGTTGGACGCTGACCATAGCCAAGCTCTGCACGAACCACTGTCCTTTGCGGATGTTGATGTTCATGAGAGAAATGCCCCTCTCGGTCGCCGCCATGTAGGCAGTGCGAAGAACCAAGCCAAAGTAGCGCGGAAGGAGGAAGCTGGGGATGCTGCGGATTGCATCGAACCGCTCCTTGATCCAAGCAGCGGGCTTAGCCAGGCGGCTATACAGCGGTTTTTGTGAAGCACGCTCCAGCCTACCGATAATGTAGTCAAGAACCCACTGTCCGTCGCGAAGGTTCTGGCAAAGGGGGTGCGCAAGGTTGTTGTCCTTGATGATATCCTTGAGAATGCTCCACCACCCTTGCAAGCCGGCGTAGACAAGCTTGCCATGCCCTGGGATGTCATAAACGCCATCCCGGCCCTCGCTGGCATCCCGCTCCTCCGGCTCACACTTGTACAGCAGGAAGTTCAGGTCGACAAGATCAAGCTCCTCCATCGCAGACTTGGCGCCTGACGTGACAAAAGTGTCCAGGCCGCTCGAGTGTTCCGCGGTAGGAATCCACGTCTCAAACAAGGCGATGCTGCCAGGCGGGAACTTGTCACGGACCGTGATAACGGTCTCGTCTCCCTTCGCTTCCATGCGAATCCCAGGGACGGCAATGAGACGACTCGGGAGGCCGCGCAGGTGCCTCTTGTCACTCAGCACCTCCTCGACGGCCTCCTTGCTTGTGTCGACCTCGAGCATCCAGCTGCCTAGATGCTTGGCCTTGGTGCCCGTAAGGCGAACGGGGTTGAAGGCTCCGTTTCCGTTGCCGTAACCGGGGAACGCGGTGTGCGCAATGAGGAAGTATCCCTTCCGCGAGCCAGGGTGGACGCGATGAACGGTGACATATTCGTCCTCATGGTGAATGTGGGTCTCGTCGTAGCCGTCCATGCCCATCAAGGTGTGGATTTGGTTGAGCAGCTTCTTGACACCGGCGATGCCACCTTTGCCTTCCCCGACCTTGACTGGAAACTTGGATGCCTCGGACGCGTAAAGCCGGGTTTCTCCCACGAGGTCCACCAGCTTGGGGTAGATCTCATCGTATCCCATGACACTTCCAGTGGCACTGGAGCACATGCTAACCAGTGCTGCGTTGGGCAACGTGTCGCGGGCATCTCGCTTTTGGGCCGGGACTTCGTTGTCGTGTGTACAGTCCATAAAGAGGGCTTGGACGGGGACGGGCTTGATGCGGCGGATGATCTCACGGGTGTACTCGTGCCCATTCGTGTGGGGGTCTCCAGTTTCTTTCGCGGGAGTGCGCACCTCTGTGCTTGAGATCTCGTCCACCTCAAAGCTGCCAATCGGACGGCCGCCGTGGCGATGGACCAGCCGGCTGAGCTCGCCAGTGCTCCATGCCTGCATAGCCTCCCGGATGAGCGAGCTCAGGCCAAGACGCTTCACAAACACATAGTCCATCTCCTCGGAGCCCGTAAACAGCTCGGCGACGACGTAGAGGTTCGGGCGGACACGGCGGGCCTCGTCCAGGATGTGCTCGGCGACGTGAATCGGTGTCGAGTGGCAGTTGTCGATTCTGAAGCCAGCAAAGTATTTGGCCAGCATCCGCGCATACTTGGTCATGTGCTCCCAGAGATATGGACTATCCTTGGGGCCGGATCCGTACCGCAGCTTGGTGCAATCGCCCCAAACGATGACCTCCCGGCGGAGGTAGACGCGGGACTCGGGGCCGGCATTGTCGACCAGGGCGTTTCCGCCCCACACCCACCCATTGTTCACGAGGACCAAGTCTTCTTTCCTGTGCTTGGCCGTGACTTCGTTCCGTGGCAGACGGGTGAAGTACGTTTCAATCAGAGGGTTCTCCCGGTTGATGGGGCCCAACCGCGGCCCATGCTCATCCAAGCGCACGTACTTGATGCGGTTGAAGACCTGTTGAAGTGTCTCGTCCACTTCCGTGTCGTATTCTTGGTAGAATTGCACGTTGACGATGTTGAGAACCTTGACGAGCTTGGTCCGAGCCGCCTCCTGGTCCGCTGTATCACCCTTGTCGCTCTCATATCTCCCGAACAGGGCCGACAAGAGGGCGGCAGCGACGTTGGGATCCACTCTCCTCCTGAAACGCTCCCCAAGGCGATCTGTGCCCTTGAGGCCGTACTTTACCAGCCACTGCGCAAGCTCTTCTGGGGTTGCCGAGTGCAAAGAGTCGGGTCCGGCGGCATCGAGGGAGCCCTCGGGGAAGGCGGTCTTGCCAATGACCCACGACTCAACCGCCGCATCGGCATCTCGCTCGACATCGGTGACGTAGTACTCCCAGAGGCGGATCTCGGCAACGACCTCCTTCTTGACTGCGTCCATGATCTTGATCAGATCATCCACCGACTTGAGCTCCGTAGGCAGCCCCAGCTGCTCCAGCTTGAAGCCCAGTTCCAGCAGCTTCGTGTCCAGAAGATAGGCAGACTCCAGCCACGGGGCGGTTGTCAAGTTGTAACCCGCTTCTGGATGCTCCTGTAGCCATTGGCTGTTGTTGGCCGTGTGGTTGAGGACAATATCCGTTAAGCTGAGCAGCGAGTGGTTCTTTTCCAAGCTCTGCACCATCTTTTCGACATCCTTCTCGCCCTCGGGAAAGCAAGCGGGGTCCCACCCCAACTGGTCATACAAGCTGTACGGCGAGTTCGACGCGCCCCGGACTTGGAGCGGGGTGAAATGCACCATGTTGTAGCCCCGGTCGCTGATGCCTCTGAGATGGCGCTCCCAGTCTTGCGGGTATTTGCCCATGAACTTGCTGATGAGCGAGAAGACGGACAAGGCGGGGAGCGGCAGGGGTTGGCCGTCCAGTGTCAAGCGCGGCGCGACGTCGATGTAGTACCATGGCGTCTTCTTCGTCTTGGGCTTTGAATCGGCGCTCGTCTCGGTCAATTGGTTCGACAGACTGGGCAGCTCGGCGTAGGTGGTGTAGAAGGCGTAAGCACCAGCCTCGTAGATTGGGATGGAGATTTCGATTGTGCGATTGAAGTCCGGGACGAGCCTGAGATGGCAAAATTAGCATTCCGTGCCATTCTGCACCAATTGAGCCAGCTCGCAGCGAGGAAAGGCTTACTTGAACTCCCGAAACTTGTCGCGGCGGAACTCGGCGCCCTGCTCGGGGATGTTGACCCACAAGCTGCCATGGCGGCAGATGCTCGACGTGCCCTCGACGGCGAAGCGGATGGTGATGGGGTCATTGTGTTTGGGGGCCAGGTAGATGTACTCGCCAGCGACCTGGGGCGAGCCATCGTCGTTGAGCGGCAGCAGGTAGACCTCGTTGGAAACCATGGTTTTGGGTACCATGTTGTCGGAGGGGAAAACGGAGCTCGGGGGAGCTCCAAGCTGATAAGCGAAGCCCAAGTCAGGTCGATCAATTGCCCCGCGCGTTGGGTCCCAACGGTGCCGATCACTTTCCAAGGCACCAAACAAGACACAGGCACAGAGCAAGAGACCTGAGGATTCTCGACATGAGGAAAATGGGTTTTCAGGGACTAAAGTAAGACAAAAAAACAGGTACGAGCTGACGCAGCAGACGGAGCAGACGGAGCGGATGGTGGGTCGGAAGGTGTTCAAGGATGGCTTTCCAACTTCCAAGGTTTTCTGGGAATCCGGAAATTGAGAGAAGGAACAGAGGGAAAAGCAAAGAAAAGCCGGCACCAGGCAGCTGCTGCAAACTTGAAGCACTGCAAGGACAGGACTATGCGGAGGAAGATAGGAAACAGGGCAATGTTGCCCGACGCCGCCTGCAGGCTCTCCAGGATTCGCCCATGAAAAGGGCACAAGCTCAGTTTGTTGGTGTTCAAGCTGCGACACGGTTGCGTTGCACGACCAACCTGCAACGAATTTGGAAGTCTCGGGTCGACTGCCGGGCCTGCAGCTGTATCCCCTGGCGCGCCCGATGTCATCAGCGGGGCGCAGACAGTGGGCAGGGCCGCGCCCGGCCAGGGCGTGTTGGTTTCAACATGCCAACCTCGCCAACTTAACCCCGTGCCGCTGTGAATCAGCACAAGACAGCCGGGCCAACTTTTGCAAGGCCATTCAGCGATCTCGAAGCGCTCCCGTGTTTCGACTGAGTGGTTTGGGGATAGTTGGAAAGGTGGATACGGAAGCACCTTTACGTGTAACATGGCAACTTCGAATTGTTCGAGTTGATGAAGTCGCCCAACACGAGGTTTTGGCCCACCTCGCAGTCCAGTTGCTCGCCCACATCATCAGTTAAACCTCGACGGATTGGCTGATCATTCGTTGCACCATTGCCTGCCGCCACTCACCAAGCCCAGTACCCGTGCCATTGTTCAATGGAGGAGTTCTTGCTCGTTCTTCCTCCTTCTTGCCGTCTGGGGAAATTCTACTGGGGGCTTCAATCTGTTCCAGGCGCCTTTTGCGGTGTGTCCCCCGCCCCCACCAACATGCATGGTCGATGACATCAGCGCCCTCTCGCAGGCTCCATATGTCTTGGCACGTCTGTGCTCCAGGCCTGTCCAGACCGTTGGTTGCCGTCAACCATCCACGTGAGCGTTCCTGGCAGGTGTCATGTCGATCATTTCAGATTGACACTCGCTTCCCTCAGCGCTCAACTCTTCAATATTTGGTAGTAACCCGTTCATGGCAAACCCCAGCTCCTCTCTGCGTACGCAGCAATATAGTAGGCTTGGAGTTGTGGCATGGTATCTCGCCATTGAGGCCAGTTCTTGGAGCATTTGAGAGAGGGCCAGAAAGACGGAGGCTTGATGTGTTCACGACCAAGACTGTCAAGTGCGTTATGGTGCATCAAGCCCATGGGTGTGGTCTAAGAGATTACAGAACAAAGCATTCGCAAGAGCCGCTAGTGGAACCAATCGCCGATCGATACACGATAGGGCTTTTGACATGCACGAGATCCAACGGCCCGAGTCGCCCCCGTTCCGGCCGGTTGGAAACGTTCCTCGAGCCAGACTTGCCAGAGACGGGAATGGCACCAGTTGGCTCTCTTGTGTGTAGGTGTGCCGGGGCCCCCATGCCACAGGCGAGCCTCGGAATGCTGCATTGTCTTGGAAGACTCGCCGCGGTGAGTTGAGAAGCCACAGGGGCGTGGTCAGCCGAGAGGAGTGTCGCTTCAAAAGCGGCCAGATGCTCAGAACATCGCCCAAACAAGACAGAGGATGAGCTTTCAAAGGGCTTGGCAGACCCGCGGCCTCGGCGAACGGGGAGCGCGACAGGCTTGGCCGAGGCGGAAGCGCCTGGTCAAAGCTTGTCAATCGAAACCAGAACGGCAGTCTAATCTAACAGTGCCCCGCACTCTTCCGTGTTTTCACATGCTTTGAAGGTGCCGCGAGGGGAGGCTTATTGGGCGAACTGGCCAAGACTGAACTTGGAGACAGTCACTTTAGACAAACCCGAAGCGGCCGAGTCACATGGCACCATGCGTGGCTCTGGCCAAAATTCGTTGAGGCTAAGCCTTTGGAAAAGGGAAGGCGGTCGTGCATTCTGCCATTCCTTGCGTCATGGCTCGCTGAACGGGCCAACCGCGTCGCAGAGAATTCCACCGACGGGCTCAGTGGCGGTCGTCTGAACCACACGCAGGGCAGAGAAAGTTGTGCTGCACACACCGCACACACAAAGACTGACAGCAACGCAACGTTAGCTGCTTGTCTTATTCTTAGAGGCACCGAGGATGCGATGGATGGGCGTGCGGCCGCCTCTGCTGGCCACGTATAAAACAGGCTGGGGCACACTCCCTGGCTTGCGGGCGATTCCGTTGACCCCATCCCTTCCACGCAGTCATCGCCGGTCACCGCCTGCCCTTTCCACGCCCAACGGGACCCATTTCCACAGGCATATCCACTTGGGAAGCTGCACGTCCCGACCCTTCACCCCTAAACCTTGTCAGCCAAACTGGACCCCTTCATCTCAACGATCTCAACACCCTGATTTCGCAACCTCACAACGTCCGAAGAGCACGATCGCCCCAGCCCGGTATCCAATTCGGATAACCAACTTCGCCTTTTTCTCCAGTACCGCAGCCCCTCGCAACACGCGCACACTCTCCCAAACCGCCAACATGGCCGTGTCCACAGAATCCCCGCGGCAAAGGCACAAGGTGGCCGTCATTGGGTCCGGCAATTGGGGCACGACGGTTGCGAAACTCGTCGCAGAGAACACCAAGGCGCACCCAGACCTGTTCGAGGAGGACGTGCAGATGTGGGTGTACGAGGAAAATGTTGTCATCCCCTCAGACTCACCGCACTACGACCCTGCCGTCGGCGACCAGCCGCAGAAGCTCACTTCGGTGATCAACACATACCACGAGAACGTCAAGTACCTCCCCAAGATCGCACTACCGTCCAACGTCGTCGCCAACCCCTCGCTGCTCGACGCCGTCAAGGACTCGTCCATCCTCATCTTCAACCTGCCGCACGAGTTCATCGGCAACGTCTGCCGGCAAATCAAGGGCCACATCCTCCCCTATGCCCGGGGCATAAGCTGCATCAAGGGCGTGACGGTGACGGAGGACAAGGTCGAGCTGATCTGCGAGTACATTGGCGAGTCGCTAGGCATCTACTGCGGCGCCCTGAGCGGCGCCAACATCGCCAACGAGATCGCAAACGAGCTGTGGTGCGAGACCACCATCGCGTACAACACGCCGCCGTGCGACCGCCGGTCCGAGAACGGGACGAACGGGGACGCCGCCCACCGCGACGCCCGCGGCCAGGTCAGCAAGACGGCCCTCGCCCCGGTGCCGCAAGATTACCCGCCCGTCGACCACGCCGCGCTCCTCAAGCTCTTTGACCGGCCCTACTTCACCGTCTCGATGGTCTCGGACGTGGTCGGCGTCTCGCTCGCCGGCGCGCTCAAGAACATCGTCGCGCTCGCCTGCGGCTTCATCGAGGGCCACGGCTGGAACATGACGGCCAAGACGGCCGTCATGCGGCGGGGCATGCTGGAGACGATCCAGTTCTGCCAGGAGTTCTTCCCGGAGACGATCCAGGAGATGACCTTCTGGGAGAGCGCCGGGTGGAGCGACATGATTGTGAGCTGCACGTCGGCGCGCAACTGGCGCTACTCCAAGATGGCGTCCGAGCGCGGCGTGTCGTTGTACGAGATTGAGCGGACCGAGCTCAACGGCCAGAAGCTGCAGGGCATCTCGACGACTAAGGAGGTCATGAGCTTCCTAAAGGCGCGGGGCGTGGCGGACAAGTATCCGCTGTTCAAGGCGGTCGAGGGTATCGTGGACGGGACATTTGAAGTGAAGAACATTCCTGTGTTGTTCAGGGAGTAAAAATCACGGGGCGGAATCCGGTAGATTCAGTGGCTTTAGATGAGGTGGCATCGTCCCACGCGGGACCAGCCGGTTATGTAGGCTTGATATCCTAATGAAATGTCGAACAAGCACTCGCTAAATGCTTGAGAAATGGCTGAACTGACGCTGATCCGCATCCGACAAAAAAAATGGTACAAATATTCAAGAACCACCAAAACCTTCTTACACATTCAACCAACCCATGTCC
>Ga0247823_10000852_pt1 | contig 25717 bp, 64 predicted proteins | sample 13C_PalmiticAcid_2_FD_192426 | JGI IMG/M metagenome (GOLD analysis project Ga0247823, IMG submission 192426) | Soil microbial communities from agricultural site in Penn Yan, New York, United States - 13C_PalmiticAcid_Day30 | ecosystem: Environmental > Terrestrial > Soil > Agricultural land... | reverse complement strand
CATGCACTTCGAGCGGTACGACGACAAACTTCTGCCACCGAACGAGAAGGTAGAGACGTTGGAGGCAGCCACCTCAGAGCCTGAGCCACCAAAGCTGTCCCTGTCGGAGAAACTCGCCCGATTGGAGACGATTGCGAGCCGAGCCCAAGTGCGAAAAGAGAAGCTGACACGCATTGACGCCCTCATTGCGCAGAAGAATGCTGCAGTGAACACGATCAAGGATGAGATTGCTGCGCTGGAAACAGAGCAGTACGCGGTCATGGAGGAAGACTCGAACGATACGGAATGCCAGAACGCGATTGCGGATCTACAAGCCCTGGAGAGATTGCTGGGGCCGTGAGAGGAGGTGATGCGAAGTGACGTGGGGAGAATTGGAACGTGAAGCCCGCCAACAACGAGAGATCAGGCGGATTACGGGCGAAAGAACTCCTGAGAGAGAAATGCCGTACCAGGGATGCGTCTGAAGAAAACGCAGGAAGGAGTGAATGTGTACTACGAGGTGAGCAAACACACGTGGTACGGCGATATCTGCCCGTATCCACAGAAGACGTGCAAAACGCGGTTTCTGCTGCTGGCGTGGATTATCGCCTACTGCTGGTCACGGGAGCATGATGCGGCCTTGGTTCGCTGGCGTAGTGTGAAACGCTGAATTTGACCATCCCGTGCGGTTGCGCCCCTCTGGGCGGAGCGTGGGAGAGTGATGCAAAATTGCGCGGGGAGGGTGAATGAGTCAGGCAACCCCGACACTCATTCACCTTTTCCGGGCCAGGGCTGATTCCAATACACGAGGACAACGAACATGGGTGACGGACCAGGAAGTGCCGGTTCCGCGTTTGATCGGGAGCCGCGGAAACCGGCGCCCAGCGAGCAGACGAGCAAAGAAACAGAGGACGCCCGCCTTGCGCTGGGATACGTCAGAGCTTTGCTGGGTGGCCTGTTTGTCAAGCAGCTGAATAGCTCGTGGGCGGATGCGGATGTGGACAAATGGCTGAACCGGCTCTGGGAACACGCCTCTGAGGGGCTGGCACTCCCTGTGCTCATAGGGCCGATCTTCGGGGTTTACGAGATTCCAGAACTCCTGCTGGCCGGCCAAACGGAGTCTCCGATCCTCTGGTACGCGGACAATACCTCCGTGGTGAACTCGACCAAGACCCTTCGCATGCGGCAGGTCGAGACGGTGATTCTGGGCCAGGTCTTCAAGCACAAAGAATGGCGGATTGAGAGCGTGGTCGATCGCGACGAGGATCTGCGTGTCGTGTCCGCCTACGCATTCCCTTACAAGCGTCTCAGAAAGGAAGTCACCGGATCATGAGCGCAACCGAAGAAACGAACCCGGCGCATAGACAACGGATGGAAGAAGCGGCCAAGGGTCTGGAGATTGTGGCTTGGCTGGTCGCGGCTGTCGGAGTTCGCCAGTCGCGTCGAGGGACGGCGGATATCGACAAAGCGTTGAAAGCTCTGTGGGATCACGCGGAATTAGGACGGGCTCTGCCGGTTCTGCGCGGCGCGATCTTCGGAACGGCTGTCCGCGAGACGAACCAGGAGCCGTATCCGTACCTCAAGCGGCAGGTGATCAAATCGGTCACCAACTCCACCGAGTCGATCCGGATGGTGGAATTCGAGGTCCTCACCGACGATCCGGATGCGGCGCCCGAACGGCGTTGGCACATCGAGTGGATCGAGATGCAGCCGAATGTCTTGAAGACGATCAAGTCGCACGTCTTCCCGTACCGTGTGGCCAGCGACTACTGACCCAGGAAACCTGATGCACTGCAAACGCTGTAACCGAAACAACCCGCACTGCCCGGCTCGCTTTCCCGTTCCGCTCCGCTACGTCTGTCTGCACTGCGACCGGGAGCGATGGGGCTGGAGCTGGTACGAGTGGGCGCTGATAGGCTTCGCCCTAGCCATCCTTGCCATCTGTAGGTGAACTGTGACAGAAGAAATGCCTGATCCCGTCGACGAGCCAGAACCGGAAATCCTCTCCCCGGAGATGGCCAAGCCCGACTGGTCGAAACCGTGCAGTGTCTGTGGAAGTGTGCCGACGCTTCCTGCAACGGGCATGTGCGGTCCCTGCTCCTTCGGCGACGCCAGCACTGCCGGTGGAAACTGGTAGATCCGACTTACCAACTCCAATACCCGAGGAGAATCCCGTGACGGATGAGCAGTACGAAATGCTCCACAAGGAGGCTGTTCGCCTCCATCGCAACGCAGCCGGCGTCGACCTGGATCAATCCAAGGATCTGACGGCGCTGTACTTCCTGCTGGCGAGCTCGATTGAGCCTTGCCCACGCATCTACCTGGTCACTCCGCAGGTGCTGGCGATTACCGGGGAACCCAGTGATCTGCAGCACGGCTACCTCTCGCAGTCGGCCGCTGTCGGTCAGCCGGATCAGACTTACCTCGCCCTGCGTGAGATCTACAAGCGCTTCACACTGGCCGGCGACCCTGGCGAGAAGAGCGGCCTTGTGGGTCTGGCCTGCCTGCCGCGGATCCGCGTGACCCGGGCCAGCCCAGAAACGATGGATCTGGGCTTCTCGTGGGGCTGGCGATTCCGCCCTGTGCCGACGCCGCAGCAGCTGGAGTCGATCGCGGCCTACCCGCATCCGAATCACACTGGCTGAAACTCCCAATTCCCGATCCCCAATTCCAATACCCGCGCATTGAACACAATGACCACTACGAGATTCGGAATCGACGAGGCCCAGTCGAGAATGGGCGGTATCATCCTGCTGCAGTTCGCCATGAAGCTCCTGATGGAGCAGCTTGGAAAGCTCATGCTGGAGCCAGTCGGGACCAAGCAGCCCGTCGAGCACTTCTGGTTCGTCACCAAGTACGTCAATGGTGCGCCGTACCCGAGGATCCACAGCGTCATGCCGATCGTTATGGCGACCAGCAGCGCCCCAGGAAACATCAAGAAGCGGGTGGCCTTCTACACCGCAGTGCTTCTTTCCAACTCGGTCGAACTGGCGATGGAGACGGCGGTCGGCGACTTCATCCGCGAGAACCTGATCTCGGACGGTCAGCGATTCTTGACCATGCCTACGATCGAGGCAGAGCGACAGGAGGCTGGAGCAATCCGCCTCACCTTCACGTGGTACTATCGCGACTACGTGGACCCGTCCAACGATCAGCTACGGGCGGTGGGGCTGCCGGACAATCCCCAGATGCCGGCTCGGCCGGAGGACATCGTTCCAGCCCAGGCGCCTCACCTCTCAGATGCCGAGTTGGCTGCCATGAACCTCGTTCGAACACCACACGGCGACATCGTGGACAAGAAGGCGTTCGATGCCGATCCCGACTCGTTCACGCCGCAGAACTGACGTGGGCGGTCCGCCATTCCGGATTCGCTTCGACAGCCTGCCGGCTGACATGCAGGTGCTGCTCACCGACCTGGTCAGACGAGGATTTCGGCCTGACCAGGTCATTCAGGTGTGGATCCGCCCCATCTCAGACCACTGGGACGAGTGGGACGATCTGTGCAACGACGACCGCAGCAGCGGCGCCTGCTGGTCCAGTGAGGACTACAAGAAAGCTGCGGAGTACGTGGTTGCGATGGCTCGTGGCTGCCAGTTCCCGCCGCTGATCATCGACTGCCTGCGTGGCCTGCTGCGAGACGGCTACCATCGCCTCTACGCTCTGAAGGCTCTCGGGGTCACGCACTATCCGATGATCCCGCTCAACCAGTTCAACCCGGGAGATTGTGATGGCTAAAAAGAAGCCACGGAAGACCATCGAATACTCCCGCCTCAAACGGCTGGAGTTCACCAACAGCAAGGACCTGCCGCAGGTAGTTGTCGCCGGAGGCAAACGCCTCCGTTGGGTCGGCATCGGCTGGGTCGATGAGGGCGAGCCGAAAGGCAACGAGACCCTCGTCGTGGAGGACAAGAGTGGCTGACGACTCAACGCCCCTATCCAAGCTCCCGAGGATCTCCGCGAGGAGTTTCACGGTCACACGGATGGTCGCACACCAGCGAATTCCGATCCTGATGCAGATGCGGAACGGGGAGCTGTTCACCTACACGCGGACCCCGTACGCCAATTCCGCATACCGAGACTACATCATCATCGGCTGGAATCCGCTGACCGGACATCGACTCAACCGGCCAGGTTGCTTCGGCGTCATGTTCGCAGACAGCCACGGCAAAAAGGTCTGGGAGCACGGGTATCTCGTTCCCGATGCACTGCCCGACGAGGAAGTTCGCTTCCACAAATCCCTTCTAACCCGATCTGAGGAGTAATCATGCGAAAGGGTCGTTTGCGAAGGTTGATGAAGTACCTGCTGGAATCTCCGCCCGAGAAGTTCAACTACAAGATCTACTTCGGGCGCTCGATAGCCGAGCGGAAGTTCCAGGCGAAGAAAGGCACGAAGGGTGCAGTCTACAACTGCGGGACAACTGCGTGTGTTGCTGGGCACGCGTGCATTTTGTTTGATCTGCACGGTGACGACATCCACGCCCGCCAACGTGGAGTGTTTGATGCAGCGGCCGCGCATCTTGGATTGAACGGGCAGCTCGCGTCCTTTCTGTTCCTGATGCAGGCCGGCTGTGCAAATCGGAACGCGGCCGTTGCCCGGATTAAGTGGTTGCTTCGCCACGGAACCTCAGAAGGTTATGACCTCACCGCGGAACCGAAGACCTGCAGATATCGGCTTCCAGAGTCTGACCGCCATGTCGACATGGCGGTCGTGTACCGCCAGCACAAGGTCGTCTGAGGAGAATCGACGTGAAGAAGATCGAAGCGGTCATCCGCCACTACAAGCTGTCGGATGTCCAGCAAGCACTTCTCGAAGCCGGCATCCACGCGATGACGGTGACCGAGGCTCGTGGAATCGGTCGGAAGCAAAACCCGAAGGACTTTTGCGCCGACTTCCTGCCGAAGCTGAAGCTCGACATCGTGGTCCTGGACAGCGAGGTCGACGCGGCCGTCGCAGCGATCGCAAAGGCCAGGACCGGTAAGACTGGAGACGGACTCATCTGGGTGAGCAACCTGGAAGAGGCGATCCGTATCCGGACCGGCGAAACAGGAGAGACGGCAGTCCGACCCTAATGAAAGGAGGGCCACGTGGCCCTGGCAACTAAATTGCTGGCTCGGGTAGCGGAGGCCTGCGCCGGCGCCGACCTGATCAGAGAGGTCGTCAAAGAACTGTCCCCACCTACGACCTACGCTTCAGAGCGTGCCAGACTCGCATTCCATCTGCGAGAACTGTTCGAACGGATGGGGACCGTGCAGTACGACATCATGCAGATGTTCGACGACCGGTGGGAAGACGATCTCGCCGTACAGCAGTTCCGACCGCAGTATGACGATCTTTCCGATGCCCACCAGGCGATCCAGATCGTGCGGCGGGTGGCTGGAGTTCTGGCTGAAAGTATGAGTCACCCCGGGGCAGACGGTTGGACGAAAGTCCAGGTCAGCACTGAGCAGTGGAACGCGTTGGCGTCCGCCGCGAAAAAGTTCATCGAGCGGACTCGGCTTGAACCGATTCCTGCTCCCGAGAAGCCATCATGACAACGCCCACGAACGACCAACGGGCTGACTGGGCGCAGGAAGCGCTCGAAACATTCGTGAAAGCCTGCGGGGATCACCCCTCAGTGCTGACCGCGGATCCCATGAGTGCCATCACGGATCTGATGGTCGACTTGTGCCACCTCGCTCATCGTAACGGTGAGTTTTCGATCCATACGCTGCTGTTCTCAGTCGAGGAGAACTACGCCGAAGAGATCGGGGAGGAGTTGCAAGAGCTGGAAGCGGACCTGGAAGAACTCGACGAAACCGAGGAAGACGATGACGCTGACGAGAACTGATTCCCGTGAAAAGCTGGTGGCTGCCTCTGGCGGGCTGGAGGTGGAGTACCCGCCGCTGGTCGCGTTCATCTACCACCTGATGCGGGACCACGTCACACCCGGAGTGATGGAGGCCGTGCTGCTGGAAACTCCGAACGCGCTTCACCGACTGTGCAACGGTTGGCTCGCCCAGCACGCCGAGCACCTCGTGAACCAGCTGACCTCGCCGGCGTTCGCATCGCCGCAGGAGAGGTCCACGCGATTCCAGGTCGCTTTCTGGGACAAGGTCGACGTCAAGGACCGACGTGTCGAGGGGCCATTCTCAACGGTCCGCTTCGCGAACAATGATCTGCTGGGCATGCGATCCGGCGGCGGTACGTTCCAACCGATCGCCCGTCTCCAGAAGGAGAACCAGTGGTGGATCTTCAACTCGAATGACGACTCCTACTACGATCACGTGCAGATCGAGGAGTACGTCGAGACGAAGCCCATCATCTCGGGAGGAGCGTCCGGGTGAGGACATTCTTCGTACGCCTGTGGCTTCTCGGCGAGGACGGGATCGAGGTTGAGACCTGGGCACACGAGCTCGTTCCAACCAGTGGCTCAGTGATCCCTCTGGCGACGTGGGCCAAGGAGGTCATCGAGCTCACCTACGATGATGCTGAGCTACGCGATCTGTTCAAGCTGCCGGCCGAAGGCAACTACCAGGTGCTGACAGTAGGCACGCTCAAGAGCGTCCGCTCTGACTACGATGGCACGTGGGAAGACGAGGTCGAGTTCAACGCACCTGAGGTCTTGTTCGCGGCCGTTCCCGACGAGTACCTGCGGCAACGTGATGGATGGGAGGATGATAATGCTGTTCGGAAACCTGAGAGCGCTCAGCCGGATCCACCCGCCCAAGCCTGAGCGGCACGGCCCGTCCCGCGTTGGGATGCCGGCCTATCGCTATCTGCAGGAGTTCGGTCACCAGGTGTGGCACGCCTTCGGGCATCCGCCGTACCTGGTTGGCTCCGCGCTCCACACTCGGGACTGGCGAGATGTTGACGTGCGGCTGATGCTGCCCGACAACGAATACCAGGCCCTGTTCGGTGACGTGCGTCACCAAGGCCTGAACGGTAAGCTAGCGGCGTTCAACATGGCCTTCAGTGAGCTGGGTCACAAGATGACCGGCCTGCCGATCGACTTCCAGATCCAGCAGTCGACCGACGCAAATCGCGTCTTCCAGGAGCCGAGGGAAGCTCTCGGCGTCGTAGAACTTCGACACGCGAGATGAGCATGACTTTTCAGATGCCTGTCGAGGTCGTTGGCGTAGAGCTCCGCGGTCCACACGACGAGCTGTTTGTGGACGGTGCTAATCCGCCGCCAGCCGGAACGCAGGTCACCTTCAAAGGTCTGCTCGGCGAGACTGTCAACGCCATCGTGGATCCGAGTCAGAAGAGCGTCACCGGCACGCATCTGCTGGGGTCGCTCGGCTTCTGTCCAGCCCGACAGTGTTGGGTTGTCACGTGCATCTACAGCCGTGCGGCCCTTGATCGCGTCAACTTCGCTTAGGGAGACCCATGACCACCCAGCCGATAGGATTGCCTATGAGAACCAAACGCCACGGCAAGTCTCAGGTTGAGGTCAAGCGCGAGCAGACCTTCATCCGCACCATCTGTGGGATCCTTCAGAAGCACGGCGCCGAGCCGGCACTCACCGAGGATCCCACGCAATACACCATCGACACCCAGGCCGGCGAGCTGAAGGTTCACGTCTACGGGAACTGGATCGCCTGTCGGTTCGATGATGTCGAGAAAGCCAAGCGGCTTCTGCCGCACTACCCGAAGGATCCCGGGGCTCGCCTGAACGGGTTCTCTGGGAAGTGGAATTTCCACTACCAGATCACCAACCTGGACATCATCCAGATCGCAGGCGAGGACTTCGAAGCCAACCTCCGCCAGATTCTGTGAGGAGTTGATGAGGTACACCCTCTGCCTGTACAAGACCGAGCCCGAGACGCAGCAGTTTCCTAACGAGAGGTCGGCGGTCGCCGCGGCACGGAAGACCTACCCGAACTGCGTTCTTGGTTCCCACTGGATGCAGTCTGGCCTCGGCCGCTCTCGGCGATTCCTGTGGGAGAGCGAAGCATCCCGGCGGGCGGATCCCGGCCACAAGGCTGTCGGCTATCTGCTCCGCACACACATTCTCCAAGGAACACCCATGAAATCGCCTCTGACCGAAACGCCGATTCTGCCCGTCGTTCTGGGCGTCCGCGTGATCGCCTTCCTGGCGGTGATCGCCTACCACGCCGTTAGGGGAAACCACAAAGAGCCCCGCGAGATTGCCCGAGAGGCCTTGGACGTTGCCGAGGCCCTCCTCAAGAAAGAGAAACCATGACGATTCGTGAAGCTGCCGCTGAGGAACTCCGCACGTACGGCATAACGCCGGCGGAGATCCAGGTCATCTTCGACTCCGCCATTACGATGGACGGCTTCCAGCGCAAGGAGGAAAACAGAGACGAAGCCAATCAGGTTCTGGACATGGACCAGGCCGAACTGGACCCGTCGACTGTTGCGGCTGTGCTGCAGTCGACCAAGGCTCTGGCTGTCCACCACTTCACAGCAACGAACCCGCTGCATCCCGCGCTGCGCAGGCTGACGGCGAAGAGCCCGTACGACGTGGCGCCGGTCCAGTTCCGTAAGGTCGCTGCCGGCCTCTACGTGACGAGGGTCGTCCCCTGGGATTCGCCCCAGGAAACCGCCATCGCCTACGTGTTCTATCGGCTGCATCCCAGCAACTACATCCACTACCACCGTGCGGTCGGTAGCTTGACGCTGGTCCAGGCCGTCACCGAAGCAGTTCGCACGATGCTCGCCGGGGAGATGACCGAGCACGGCCTCCACTGGTCGTCGCTCGACGCGTATCTCGCCTACCACGGAGAGATGCCGCCCTTCCTGCGCTCGCCCGTTACGCCCGAGATGATCGAGGTCGAGCGGCAGAAGCTGAAGAACCGTCCGTATGAGGATCTGAGCTATTCCCAGCGGGTGTGGCTCGATACCGGCGATCGGATCCACGTCCCCGAAGACCCCGCGCCTGAGGCCCCTGATGCCAACCGTGGAATTTCCCGACCTGAAGCTGATGCTGGAGATGGAGTTCTCTCGGGTGGTGCGGTCCCTGGAGACTCCGGGGAAGAAGAAAGCCCTTGAGAGCTCGCTGCTGGCAGTCCTGCTCGGCCATCGCAGCGATGTGATGATGAGCGAGTACGTTCAGGTCGTGCAAGACTGCTTCCTGGCTGTTCTCGCTCCGCACGGCCAACTGAAGCGGCAGTCGACGCACGCTGTGATGGAACCGACTCTGCCGGCCTTCCGGAACTTCGCGCAGACCTCCTTCGGGCGGTACATGGAGGTCTTCGAGCTGCAACCGAAGCACTCGGTCCTGGCCTCCTATCCAAAGCTCGTCCTGCATCCGCTGGCGAGCGGGCTGGTCGAGATGTGGTACACGTGGTTCTGGCTGCCAATCTCCCCGCCGAGCGAGCAGCAGGAAGCCCGCCTGGATCCATTGTGGGTGGAGGAGCTATGACCGAGATGTACGCCAAAATGCGCCCGCCCAAGCGCTATTCCGTTCCCGAGGGATCCGAGTTGATGCAGTGGTTCATGCGATGGTTTCGCAGCTGGTTCCAGGTTCAAGCGATCAGCCAGGTCAGCCCGGAGATCCAGCAGCCTGGCCGCGGGGTCTATATCGAGCTCTTCCACGGCCGCAGTCCGAAGGATGAGGAGCTTGATGACTGGGGCGTCAACGGTCCGCTGTTCGGTCCCTACACCTGCGTCCACCAGACGTACATGTCGACCATTCGCCTGATGAAGGCGAACGGTGACGAAGACATGCTGTGGGTCGTCGAAGACCTCGTCTACTACGACGGGGTCTACTACGGCGACTTCACCATCTACTCCGAGGCGTACATCGCCACGCAGTCGCGCAAGCCGAGCTCCTTCATTGAGGCGAAGTCTGAGCGCAAGCCGGAAGACAAGTTTGCGGAGCCGAAACCCGATGAAGCGAACGCTTGATCTGACGCCGAGGCAGTGGACGACGCTGGCCTGGATTCTTGAAGGGGTCGTCGGTGTCACTGTCGACCACAAGGTCTGGCAAACAGCGAAGGCAGGCGTTCGAGAGATCGACGCCTCCATCGTCCGCGAGAAGAAAGGACAGAAGCCGTGATTTTCATGAACACCTGGGAAGTGAGCGAGGCTGCGGATCGACACAAGTCGCATCCCGTCCTCGGTCGCGCAACCCGCCTGCTGTCCGAGTTTCAAGACCTTGTCGACGCCAACTCAGACGGCTGGGCCTACTGGAAGGCGCCACAGAAGGCTGTCCAGAAGCTCGTGGCTCTGATTCAGGAGCCGACGACAGCGACAGAGGCGAAGCTCAAGGCTGCGATCACTCCGATCAAGGCCTTGTGTACCCGCCACAAGCTGAAGTTCCCTGCCGAGGCGCTGGAGGAGCCTGTCGATCCGCACACGCTGCGGGCGCGGAAGCTCTTCGCACAACTCCGCATCCAGCTCGGCGTGGAGACCACCGAGCTGGCGATCCTTACAGTTCTTGCCGAAGCCCGGCATGCCTGTGACGATGCCAAACTCGACTACGCAGAACTCGATGAGCAGGCGCAGTCCCTCTACGCGAAAGAGGTGGTGATCGGATGAGAGACAAGGACCTCCGCAACCTCGAACTACGGATCGACCCCAACAACCCTCTGTGCATTGAGACGACCGAGGGTCAGCTCGTTGCAAACGGATGGGCAAACAGTGAGCTGCGCACGAACCCCGACACCAAAGAGGTCTACGAGCGGCTCGTCACCAGCTGGAATGCCCACCGCGGGCTCACCACAGGTGACATCAGCTGGTTCAAGCACTCACTGCTGACGGACTTCCTCGCCATCATGGAGGAGGCTGCCGGCTACCTCGACTTCCTGGGAACGGGGAGCAGTGACGCCGCGGCTCGTCGTGAGGAGGCCGCGTTCAACAAGAAGGTCGAGGCCTTCAAGGAGCGACTGAAGCCGTGAGCGACGTCAGCCTTGGTGACGGAAGCTACTTCGTTCGGGACGGGCAGCTGACTCATGTGGTGCTGGTGCCCATCCCGTACTACGACATCTCGTGGACTCTCCTGGTCGACATGTGCCAGTTGACTCCGAACACCTGGGGCGTGCAGGAACGTGACGGCTTCTTCGTGGCAAAGTCGAAGCCGGAGATGCTTGCGAAACTCAAGGAGCTGATCCCGCAGCCATGAGCGACGACCTTGACCCCTGGCTGCAGGACGCCCTTGACGACACAGATGCCCTGACCCTGCGTCTGATCATCAACGAATCGCCGGATCCGGAAGAGCGGGCGCAAGCCGAGCGTGCTTTGGCCGAGATCCACAAGCGGCGGGCGAACCGGCATAAGGAGCCTTGACATGACCTTCCTTCAATTCCTGGCTGTCTGTCAGCTCACCATTGCTGGTTGCTTCATCCTGGTTGTGGGTCTGGGCGACTTGGATCCACTGTCGCGTCTGCTGACAGGCTGGATCGCAATGGTGCTGATCGCGCTTGCCATTTACGGCTGGACTCGGAAAGGAGCACTCTGACATGCTGACAGCTCAAGAGATCGCTCGACGCCTTGTTGAGTGGTACGACGAGGACCTCAGCGACGAAGAGCTCGACCCGCTCATCACCGAGTGTCGGGAGCTTCTGAAACTGAAGCCGGATCCGAACGGCAGTCTGATCGCCGCCTTGATGGCGAATGAGACTGAAGCCGTCGCAGCGATCACAGAGGCCGTTCGTGAAGAGATGCACCGCTTGCGGCACATCCCGACGCGGTACTTCATCGCCGGCGTTGATCCAATTGCTGGCACGAAAGAGCAGAAGCAAGCAGCCAGGGACGCGTTGCTCAAGCTGGACTCGGAGCTCGATTCAAAGGGCTTCATCGACCTCGATAAGGACGGCGAGCCCTGCTGCCTGTCCGGCAATCCGCCGGCCTACGTTCCAAAGAAAATCGAGGCGTTGGCGGACTGCCCATCCTGTGGCGGAGCGGGTGAGGTCCATTCGCACAACCCGATTTGTCCAACTTGCCGTGGGAAGAAAAAGGTCACTCAAGAAGTGCACGACCGTGCCCTTGCGAGCGAGCGACAGATCGAGGCGACCATTCCCAGAACCACTGGCGACTACCAGTAGAACAGGAGCACCATGAAGCGACGAACCTTTCTGGCACAGACTGCCGGGCTTACGGCGGCGCTGGCTCTTCCCGGAGCTGTGCCAGCCGCACCGAGCCCCTTCAAGTACGTTGTCGGCCAGCAGTATCTGACTCAGGCCGGCAAGTGGATCACTGTGCTCGGACGCACGACCACGAGGGGCTACGAAACGCTGATCTGTAGCGATAAGCGCCATCGCTACGATCGTTCCACTGACAGTGTGGACGCCGGTCGCTGCACCGGGACGCACCACGACTACTCCTATCCCCACAACATCGTTCGCGAGGACCGTCCGTGCAGCTCACAGAGTTCACGATCACGACAGATGACGAACTCTTGAAGGCCGTCATTCGGGCGTGGCTCTATCTGGAGGACGTCTGCGGAATCAGTTTGTTCTCAGGCATCTGTCTGCTCGCCATGTTCTGTTTCGCGTCCGGTACTTGGTACGGCTATGCTCTGTTCGCGGAGCGACGCCAGCCCGAGGAGAGCATCTATGCTGCGGCAGAGGAAGCTGATGGCTAAAGAAAAGCGGCCGGTCGAGGCAGTCATCTGCCTCTGGAGCTATCGAGACGCACCGAACAACTCGATTCAGTGGGATCTCGAAGAGGCGTTCGCCATTGACGACAATGGCAGCGTGCTCACCCCGAGTCAGCATGCCTCGCGGGGCGAAGTTCCGTGGCAGGACTGGATGTTCAAGAACCCCAACAGTGATCGGGATCCGGAGCCATCCGGCGTCGTCTGGTACTTCTGCAGCGCGGATTGCCGTTTCGGGGCAACGCTCCCATTCAGTCCTGGCCACGCCCACGACTACAAGGATCTGTCGCCGTCAGTTGTGCCAGGCGACGCCAAGTGCGCTCGTTGCGAAGCGCCGATCAGTGCCTGACAAGGAGTTTGCTGATGGCTAAGCCACGGCTCGATCCGACTGTCAACTGGGCAGAGGCTTGGCCGATCCCTGAGGTCACCGGAGCCAAGCTCTGCCCATACGTTGAGCCTCGACCTGGTGCAAGGACGCTCTCGGATCTCCTGCGCGCGATCTTCCCGGAGTTCAAGCTCCGGGTCGCTTTCACCGCATTGGTGATCCAGTGCGGAGACATGATCGACGGGGCGGACCAGGGTCGTCTGACGGCCGCGGAGCTCCCCTCGCCGATTGCACACCGCCAGACTAAAGGCATGTACGGCGCCGAAGAGGTGGCCGCGTGGTGGAATGCAGCCCGCCAGATCGTGCAGAATTGGCGGAAGAAGAAAGGCCTGGTCAGTGCTCACGACCGGGTCGAACAGCTGAGAGACCTCAGACGGCAGGTGCGAGACAAACGCCGCTGAGCAGGGAAGGATCCCGTGCACGAAGCTGAGAGCGATTGGCGTTTCTGGGTGGCGGTTGGGATTGTCGTTCTGATCATCCTCTTCTGGGGACGGAACGACGACCCGCCGCGCTACTGGATCATCTGAGAGGAAATCATGCCGACAGCACGGGTCGAACCAGAGTTCGACGACGATTTCGAAGTCACTCTTGAGTGGCTCGAAGCAATCAGCCAGGCCAACGGTGAGCCGCTGTCGATGTTCCACTTTTACACGAGTGCAGAACTCGACGGAAAATTCCACCACGTCGTCCGCAGCGAGTGGCAGCCGGACGGCTCCCACATGTACATTTCGCCTGAGCCGGCCACTCACGGAAGCGTGCGGATGCTGGCGGCGGTCCTTGGTATTCAGCTCCGCGAGCCGCTCAAGGCTCGCATTCAGAAAGGCACGACGTGACGAACGAGAAGCTCATCGAGGTGGCGCAGCTCTACCGAAAGCTGTTCAAGGGCGAACCGATCCGAGGCCCTGTCGAGAAGGACTGGACCCTCTGGACGGACGAGGAGCAGCACAATCACCTGCTCCATGTCTGCGACGGAGTCATCGGGTTCGTTCGCGACAACCGGATCGACAAGGCCTTCCGCTGGCTGGGTTGGCTCCAGGGCGTCCTCGTGGCGTCCAGCGTCTTCACGATCGAGCAGACCAGCCTTCACAACATGCCCAATCCGGATCCGGATGGGGGAGAGCCGGCGGATGGCTGAGATCGATATCGACTACTGCATCTGCCTCGGTCGGAAGGACCCGAGCGAACCTGTGCCGCGGATAAAGGTCCTTCATATTCGTAGGCGCTACTACGATCTGTTCCGCAGGTCGTACCTGGCGAGGTTTTCGCCCCAGTTCAGCGATCTGCCTCACTCCGTGTGGGACGAGCTCGATCCGCTGGCCTACTGGGACGGCTCGCCCTTTGCCCCGAAGATCCTGGAGACGAAATGAGACTGATCGTTGACGCGGAGGTTATCGCCGAAGGGCAATACTTCCGGAAGCGGAGCGGTGGCAAGGTCCATCTCCGGCTGAGCGCGAAGTCCGTGCAGCATCACGGGCTCAACCCGCGGCTCGTCTACGGCGCTTCGCCGACTGGCGACCTGATCTCGGTCAGTCCGACGTCGCTTGTTGAGCTGTGCACTGTGGAAGACTTCGCCGAGAGCGCACCCGAGTTCGCGCACGTTGTGAGCTGACCATCTACATCCAGATCACAACACGCTGCGATATGGCCTGTGCCCACTGCTGCTTCAGCTGCAGACCGGGCATCGGTGTCGACATGTCTCGTGAGGTCTTTCTGCGGGCGATCAACCTCACGCACGACCGCGGTGACCACTTCTGCCTCGGCGGAGGTGAACCCACGCTGCATCCGGACTTCTGGCCGTTCGTCACGCAGGCGCTGGAGTATCACGAGTGGAGCCACCGCGAAGAGGTGATGCTCTCTGGCAGTGGAATACCGCTGCTGATCATCACCAACGGCTCGCAGACGAAGACGGCGCTGCGGCTTGCTCGGCTGACTCGTGAAGGAACGCTCGAAGCCGTACTGTCCCAGGACGAGTGGCACGACCCGATCGACAAGGCCGTCGTCGTCGCGTTTCGAGACCTGCAGCATAGGCAGGGTCATGAGGGCGTGCGGTCGAACACGCTCATCACTCCTCATGGCTCGGCTCTCAAGAACGGCATCCACTCGAATGACGAGGAGTGCTGCTGCGAAGACCTTCTGATCAGCCCGAAGGGGACGATCTGGGCCTGTGGCTGTCGAAAGGTTAAGTTCGGCACTGTCTTTGAGCCGGACGTTCCGGACGACTGGTCGCGGGAATGCGGCAAGAACTACGCGGGAGAGGCAAGAGCATGAAGTCTTTCACCAGCGGTGTGCTGACGGCCACGCGGAAGCGAAACGGCAAACGGCAGCAGAAGACGTTCTGGCAAACACTCAATCCTCTCAACAAGAACAAACAGGGCCTGCCGAAGACACGCGCGGAGATCATGGCCGATCTCCAAGCAGAAGCCGGCGCCTGGCAACAGGAGACCTGACTGTGTCCGCATCCGAACGCTTGTCGCGATTTCCGGACCCGTTCGAGAAGGTTGTTCCGAGAGAAGTTGAAGCCACTCACGACTACTATCGAGCGAAGCGAGCGGAGAATTCGCAGTGGCTCATGGAGACCAACGTGCCAACTGCTGACGTACCGCTCCTGCGCAGCATCGTTGCAACCTGGCCGTGTCTCGACATGGAGACGGCTGAGCCGAGCATCTTCGGAGAGCCCGCTCCGCAAATGGAAGGCTACACGCTCGTCACCTTCTACGGTCGTCAGTACGACGGTCGGCTGGGTGATCTGTGGCAGGAGTTCTACAGAAAGAAAGCGCAATGACGGAATTTGAACCGGAAGACCCGGAAGAAGGCGGCTTGGCGCCTCAGGGCATCGAGTTCGAGCCTGAGGCGGAGGACGAAGCCCTGCCGATGAAGTCGGTCTCGTCGGCTCTACCACCAGAGGCCGTACGGCTCCTGGGCGACGAGGTGATCGCCTATCTCGACTCAGTCTTGGAGGTGGACCCTCAAGTTGTCCACGCTCTGCTTGTCAATCGTGTGCCGACCGAGCGTCTCGCGAGCCACCCGCACTTTCCAGTCATCTCGGCGCCGGTCGTGGATGGCTACTTTGCTGATGCGCTGGGCCTGCTGAACGGCTTTCTCTATCGGCTCGGGGCTCATGTCACCGTGCCGAAGATCGAGAATCGGCGTCTCGTCGGCTTCCAGCTATTTGCTCCGGAGGACGGCGTCACTCACGACTCGAAGGAGGCTGGTGATGGAGGGCGCTCTTAAACAGCACGACATGAGCCTACGGAAACTCTCCGAGTGGCTCGAACTGGCGGTGCAGGACCTGAAGATGGTCATGCAGGACTCCAGATACACGCCGCACATGGATTACTTCCTGGCGACGCTCCACTCGGACACGTGTTATGTGTGCCTGGCCGGCTCCATTCTCGTGGGAGCCGGACTGGAACGCTGGACACCGACCGGCAAGATGACAGACATCACCCACGGCGATGAGGACCTTGCTGGTCTGTTGTTCGCGATCGACAGGCTTCGCCGCGGTCGTCTTCGGGCCGCGATCGCGAACGTGCGTAAGAACCGCTACATCACTGAGAGTGATTGGAAGCGGGTCGAGGAGCTGTTCCAGCCGGAACAGACTCTTCCCGACTTTGAAGAAGAGATGGCGAGTTGGGAGCTGAGCGCTCCCAACAATGATCCGTTCTTCGAAGACATCCACTCCGTTATTCTCGAACTGAAAGGCCTTGGACTGTGATCGAGCTAAGCGAAAACCAGAAAGAGATCGGACCGGCCCTCGACTTCAACGAGGACCAGATCGCGCACGACATGAGCCCTCGGACACTGTCTGAGTGGCTCGAACTCGCCGTTGCGGACCTTCGACGGATCGCCGACAAGTCCGGGTTCGCTGTGAACATGGGCGTGTTCTATCTTCGGTCAAGGCTCAACCCTGTCATCGACCAGCCGGACTTTCCCGCCGAAGTCTGTCAGGTCTGCCTGGCGGGAGCGGTCCTTGTCGGTGCTGGCGTGGCGCCGATCGTCGAGCGCGACCTGTTCAACGATGTCGGAGCTGAGACCCGCATTCTGCTGCAGGCCATCAACCATCTCCGGATGGGGCAACTCACCCCCGCGCTCCGGGAGCTTCGTCATCCGAATCGATTCATCCTGGATTCAACACGGTCACAGATCCGTGAGGTCCTCGCGTCCGAGCCTGACCTGTTCTTGACCACTGTCTCCTGGAATCACAGGAAACCAGCTTCGTATCAGCAGCCGTTCTACGACAGTATGGATCGGGTACTCGCGAAGCTGAAAGAACTCGGGATATGACGGCAGTCCACGACATGAGCCCGCGGAAGTTTTCTGCGTGGCTTGAACTTGCTATCGCTGATCTCAAGCGGGTCGAACTGGATCCAGGCTTTGAGGTCGACATGGCCTGCTTTCTCAAACAGCACTACACCCGTCCGGGTGTCTGCCGTGTCTGTCTGGCTGGCTCTGTACTGGCCGGTGCCGGACACAACCCGACAAGCCGGTTTGCGGACGAATTCCACAGTCTCACGCACTCCGAGCGAAACCTGCTCCAGGCGATCGACGCCGTCCGTAGCGGCAACATTCAGACCGCGCTTATCTACGCTTCCTACGCGCACGGCTACATTCCTGACGCGGACTGCAGAAGGATGAGTCCACTCGGTTTTTCCGGTTGGACTGTCAAGGTGCCGGACGCTGTCGAGTGGATCTACAGTCGCAATGACTCGAATGCTGAGTTCTTTGCCTACATTCAGGCGGTTGCCGACAAGCTGAAGGAGATGGGGTTGTAATGCTTGCCGAAATGATCGTCGGCCACATGGTTGGGGATTATCTGCTCCAGAACCACTGGATGGCCCTCAACAAGAAGAAGGCGTCGCTGCCCTGTGCAGTGCACTGTCTCGTCTGGACTCTGGCGGTGGCGACCTGCAGTGGATGCTGGTCGCTGCTGCCGCTTTTCTGGCTGTTCGCGACTCACTTTGCGATCGACCGCAGCCAGTTCATCCACTGGTACATGGGGCATGCCGGCCAGGCCGGCTTCCGCGACAACATGGGGCCTTGGAGCAGTATCGTGGTGGACAATGCGTTCCACCTGCTGACGCTGCTCCTGGCCACGAAGATGCTCTGAACTCAATCCGCGGGTATTAAACAATGAACGGTCTCTCCACGTTGATCTTCAACGCCAAGGAGTCGTTTTCGAACTACCGCTTCGCGCCAAATGCAGACACGACGTCGCTCTACGACCTGGCCGACAGCCTCCGCGGTATGGATGGCCCGGTGGCTGTGGTTCGACTGATCGCGGCCGCGCGACGGCATCCGGAGATCCTGAACGAGCAGCAGCTGGTCCAGGTGCTCTTCGAAATGGTCCCGCCAGCGCAGGGTGATCCCTGCTGAAGGAGTCTATGTCGGAATTTGCCGTTGTTGATCAGCTCCAGCCCCGGGCTTTGTCCGAGTGGCTGGAGCTGGCCCTTGAGGACCTTCGCAAGTGCGAGCAGGATCCTCGTTATGAAATCGACATGAGTATCTGGCACAGCTCAAGAGGGAGTGTGTGCCTGGTCTGTCTAGGCGGGGCACTCATGGCTCAGACAGGTGAGGTGCCGCCTGAGCGGAGCTTATTTCCGCACGACATACCGGATGAATTCGCACGGATCCTTCAGGCGATGGATTACCTTCGGCTGGGTTACATCCACCTCGCTCTGGGCGAGGTGTACGACTCGCCGCTGATCCTTCGCGAGTTGCGTCCGCGGTGCAGAGAGATCAATTTGCACGAGGAAATTCCGGACGTCAAAGTGACACGGTATAAAGACAGCCCGGAGGACTGGCGGACTGGAATGGACGCCGTCCTCGCTCTGCTCAAAGCAAAGGGAGTTTAGGTGCCACATGGAGCGTAGAACTTTCTTTGGCCGTGTCGCGGGCGGCGTCGCCTCGATGCTGGGCCTCGGTAAGGTGGCTGCGGCACCAGCGCCGTTTCCGATATACGACATGCCGCCGATGTCCGGAGCCGTGCCGTTCCGGTTCGTCGACTACAGCCATAACGACTACTACAGCCATAACGACTACAGCCAGATCGAGCTTCGAGCGTTTACCCAGATGAATCGCATGACGCAGGCGGACTACGAGCGGATCTCCGGGCTTCTCCGGAAGCCTGGTGCTCTCGGCCCGCTTCAGATTCTTCCGCCAACGCGGATTTACGAAATGCCCAGTCTAGGGCAGGAGCCAACAGTGCGTCGCGACGAAATCTATCAGCAGATGATTGATCGTGCTCGCCGGCACGGCGAGGAGTCTGAACCGGATCACGAGATCGGTGATCTGCAGCAAGCCTTTCAGATCGCGCTTCGGTTTGTTCCGGATGCGGATCTGGCTACGCTCCAAAAGCATCTCGACGTCGAGATCGAGTTTGCGCCCGACGAAGACGAGGACGACTCGTGAAACGCAGAACCTTCTTCGGCCGACTCCTGGGTGGCTTTGCCGCTGCCTTGGGAGCTCGGCCGGCCACTCAGTACTTCGCACCGTACGCAGGGCTCACTATTCCGTTTGCGGGGCCTATACCGAATGGGATTATTCGCGGGCCGGTCTACGTCATCGAGTTGTCGAAGACAAGGCCGTTCTACGACACAGTCCAGCTCAGCGCGTGTCTCGCTCGCCGCTTGGGTTTTGCAGCGGTGAATGCTCCCCTCGGCGATACATTCCTGAGGAACCTCATGGCAACGCATGTTCTCGAACGCACGAGCCCGAAGGGTCAGGACTTCCTGGGGCAGTGCGTCTACTGTGGGACGCCGAACCTGACGGCGTTCCAGGCGAATGACGAGTGCTCTGCGGCTCCGGACAACCCGGAAGTCCGCTTGAAGGACGCTCTCCACTTCGGAGCTGAAGATGAAGACTGAAGCCTTCCGCATCACTCTTGGCATCCAGCCGGGTTACAAACAGCTTCAGGGCGAAGTGCCGATGAATGATCGTCGGCTCCTTCAGCACGCGATCGACAGGCACAACCTCCACATTCGCGACAAGTGGGGCAATGCAGTCAGCTGTGTTGTCATGCTTGGAAATGCCCTCTACGAGATGGCCCGCGGCTGTCCCGAGGACGGCGAGCCTGTCTTCGTCATCACTGGTGTTCGTAATCCAGAGATCTGGAAGCTCGGTGACACCTGGCATAACTTCCGCGCCGCCGTCCAGCATCTTGCCTTCGCTCTCGGGCAGGATTTCCAGCAGGCCCGGGTCTATCTCGAATTCCACGACGTCGATTTCTTCTACCTGAAGGTCGACGCCCATCCCGAGGCAACTCATGACCCACTTCGAAGCTCCGAAGTTCCTGAACGGTGAGTATCCCGAGACGCCGGAGGAGCTGTCCCCGGCGATCCAGGAGCTCGACCGGCTCTTTCGCCCGATGAAGCGTCGGGTGACCCACCTCATCGCCCCGCCCGACATGTGGCAGACGATGTACCTTTGGAACGACAATCCGCAAGGCGTCGTTCCGCTGCCCACCGATCGGGACTACACAAGGTCGATCTACGGCCTCCAGGTTCTGGTCGGCGCGAAGTTCGATCTGCTGTCGGCTCAGACGGCCAGTCTCGACCACATCGACCTGCAGGTGTGGCGGAACATCTACACCCGAGACTCGATCGGCGAGGCAATCCAGCACTCCCGCGGTCAGTTCGTTGGCGCTCGGCCAAACTTCATCGTGATCCCCGCCGCGCTCGAACACGAGCTGCTGAAGTACTGCAGCGAACCACAGTGTGCCGGACATCGGATCTTCAACGAGAAGCGGGACGGTATGCAGTTCCTGATCGGGGATCAGTTCCAGATCTTGCGTGGCATCAACGGAAGGGAGGCGTGACCTGGATCCCGTGCTTTGCCTTGAACGTCTTCTTCGAGCCTTCCACGAGCAAGATCAGCTCGAAGTGGACATGGCTCTGAAGGATCTCTGGGATTGGGCCGAGAAGGACGGCTGGTTGCCGGTCGTTTACGGCCCGATCCTGGGAGTGTCTTCTGTTCTCCGGGCGGATCAACCGCCATCCTTGATCTCTAAGGTCGTTAAAGAGGTGTGGGACCGGGACGGTCGGTACGGGCTCGTCGCGCACCGCAGTGCCAATGTCGCCAATCTGGCGCAGTGGCGGCTGGAGAAGCGAGTGGCCGGCGAGCGAAAGGTGCTCGGCTTCCACGAATTCCCGCACGCGTTTCCGAACGGTGAGGTGGCGGAGTGAGCGACTTCCGCCACCGCTACAAGGTGACCGAGTGCCCTGGATGCGGGGCCGACCTTCTGTTGCCGAACTCGGTGAACGTCGAGTTCGTTGCAACAGGCAGCATGCCCTGGTCGACTCCGTCTCGGCTTGGCGCCGGCGCTGAGGTGGTCGACACGGACGGCAACATCGCCAAGGGCCTTCACTCGGACACTCGCTGCGCTGCCTGCGGCGAGTCCCTATCTGATCATGAGGTGCTGGAATGAGCGGAGTCCTTCAAGGGCGGTACGAACCGCCCGAGCCTCGCACCGAGTTCGAAGACCTCGACTCGTCCATGAACAGCTCGAAGGCTATCGCCTTCGTCATGACGATCCGCGGGGATGAGTTCGCAAGGACCTTCCCGTACGCGGTCATCGTCGAGATGTGGGACAAGACCAAGTTCGGTCGTGTCCGCCGCGAGTGGCAGAAGCAATTCAGCGAAGCCGATCGCAAGTTGATCAGCACCTGGCACACGAAGTTCCGGAAGTGGCACGTACAGACCGGAACACCGGAACGTGTTGCCATCCGGCCGCTGACGCTGGAGCTGCTCCGGAAGGCCCTGAACTTCTTTGCGACGGTCTGAGATGAACACGCAGCTCCGTTTAGAGAAGAGCGACACCGGCTTCAAGGACGACGCCAGCCGTGCCGAGGTTGAGTTTCAGGATCGCATCATTGCGCTGACCCGTCCCGAAACGCAGAAGATCGAGATCACCCGCTGCGAGCCGCAGTACTACCACGGTTACCACTACATCCTCGGGTTGGTGACCTTCACGGACGCTGTTCCCGAGGATGCTCCGCAAGAGCTTAATCACATACGCGGATTGGACACGAACTGATGGATGCCAAAGTCCCTACCGAGCTTCTCGGCCAACGGCTTCGCAACATCCGTCGCCTCCTTGGCTTGAACATGCTGCAGGTCGCCCAGCAGTGGAGTACGACCGTCACCTATGTCTCGGCTGTCGAGAACGGAGAGCAGCGACCGACTGAGCCTCAGGTTCAGCGCCTGACGCAGAACCTGACAGACCTGATGCTCTATCTCGTGCGGAACACGCCCGAGTTGAAGCCGAAGCCTATGCCCATTCTCGATCCCACGGCAGAATGCCTCTGCGGCAAAGCAACCTTTTGCCCGAAGCACGGCGCCCTCGCCAACCGTGGAGATTCTGATGAGCGACTCGACAACGACTCCGGTGAAGCCGGGACTGACCCCACTGAACCCGCCTGAGCGAAAGCGGATCTACCACTTTCCTGGCGGAGAGACGGTCACGTTTGAGAACGTGACGCACTTCCTCGCTCGTCCGAGCGGCTCCCACCGTCTGCAGCTCGGCGACGGCCGGAAGTTCATCGTTATGCCGGGCTTCCTTTGGATCGAACTCGATGTCGACGACTGGACCCTTTGAGTCCATCGCTGAGGCTCGCGCCGCGGCTGCCGAGCGTTTCGCTCGGGCTGCGGCCGACGTCCCAACCGAAAACCTCCTCCTCGATCTGCTGGCCGGCATCGTCGCCCAGATCTTCGGACAGATCAGCAGAGTTGAATCTGAGCCGGCTTTCGCATGGATGAGCTCCGATGCGAAGCTGGCTTTTGGCGGGCTCATGGGTCACGGAGAGGCCCTCCGAGACGTTTTGAGCCGTTCCCGAGAGCTTCGGGCCGCGGAAACGCCCTCGGAGCCGCCTGACGCGACGCCTGCGCTCGTAGCCGCCCGCAAAATGCTTCGGATGGCACACGCCGACGCCCGAGCTATGAAGGCTTGCTGGGATGCAGCCTGCCACGACATTAGTGTGCTAACGGAGCAGCTGACTGCCCGTACACTGGTGCCTGTGGCCACCCGGGTCGAACAGCCGACCCCGACGAGCTGTTTCCGGGCGTGTGTTGCGACCGTGCTGGACGTCCCTGTCGAGCACGTTCCGACCGCCTGTGACGGCGACACCTGGGACTGGGATGCGTTCCAGGAGTGGCTGGCTGGCTTCGGACTCCAGGCCATCGAGTTGATTCTCGACGATCGGCCGATCCTCTACCCTATTCCGCGTCAGGCTCCGGTGATCATCACCGGAAACTCACCGCGGGAGTGTGTGACCGGCCGACACGCGGTTGTCGGGCGCTGTCGCGGTCTGATGGGCTTCGACTATGTCCACGACCCGCATCCGGATGGGACCTTCCTCACCGGAGAGCCGACCCATCTGATCTTCTTCACCCTGCTGCACCCAGCAGCGGCCATCCGACTCCTCAAGAAGCGACGCTATGGCGACCCGGACCGACGAGGCAAGGACGAAGCTGGAGCAGGCCCTGACTGAAGTGACCGGCGCCTTCCTCAGTGACTCACGAAGCGACCTTTCGGAGCTCGACGCCTACGAGGCAGTCGTCGAGGCGCTTGAAAGCGAGCGGGAGATCCTTCAAATGCGCCTCGATGAACTCCGAAGTGGAAAGGCCTAACTATGCCGATCAGCAGCTACCCCTATCCCGCGGATGCCGTAGATCGCCTCCAGATGGCAAACCTGTTCAAGAACATGCCTGACGAGGAGATCACACCGGCCATCCGGGAGAAGTTTGGACTCGTGTTCCACAACGACGAGTTCGGACGGGACTGGCAGGTTAAGGCGCCGCTCGATAAGACGCGTCGGGCGTTCTATGAGCTGTGGCAGAAGCTACCACCCGAACGGCGACTCCTGTTTCAGATCGGCTACTGGAACTTAGGGCTGGACTACCTGGAGGTTATCTCGCAGAAAAACCTCGCCGGCCTTATCTCGGCTGAGTCTCGCGATACCCTTCGCATGCTGATCAGTCTGCTCCGCAAAGCGATGTCAAGCGCGTGCGGTCAGGCCATCGTTGGACACGCCGAGTCGAGAGGCAAAGATCCGATGGATCTGATGGGCGAAGGGATGGCCCCTTTCGTGACCGGCGTGTGCGAACACTGCGGGGCCGAGGCTCCGATCCCAGCCCCGATGGTCGGTCTGACCTGTATGTTCTGCCATCGCGGTGTGTGGCGTGAAGCAGGTCCAATTGAGCCTGACGAAGAGAAGGATCAATCTTGAGCAAGTTTACTCTTGTCCTCCTGATGACGTTCATCGGCTTCGCGTTTGGAGCGATGATGGGCGTCGGCCACGTTCTTCAAGGGATGCCGTCCATTCCGATCTACACCCAGTGGTGGTTTGTCTCCGCAGGCGTTGTCTTGTGGTGGATCGCGCTCTCGACTCTGGTAGGCCTCATCGTGGGGCTGCTTGCTACCACCCTGGAAGGCGTCAAGTGAATCGAGAAGCGAACGAAATGAAGACCTCTGTCATGATGCCGCGGGCGGCGATCCTGCGAGCAAAGTCTCGGGCGCTGTTCGAACTCACGAAGGCAATGCGCAGCTCATCTGTTGCTGCTGATTTCGAGGAGCAGAGCGACAGCCAGCGACGAGAGATCACAGACCAGGTTGCAAGGACTGGGATGTTGCTGCTCATGGCCGACAACAGCCAGGCGACGCTCGACATGTTGGAGCAGGCAGGACACTGGAGGGGCCAGAAGGACCCCTTCTGGGAAACCCACGTGCCGCCTGAGGGCTACTATCCTGCGTAGGCCTGATCAAAACCCGAGGATTGAAATGGACCATCCTCCTGCGCGGCCGTTCTGGCATGGGCCAGTCGGCTGCCTGATCTTCATCCTCATCCTGAGCTTCGGCCTGGGCTGGCTCATTGCGGGGTAGACATGTCCGACGAAATCACCATCTCTCGCGACAGAGAGACGTTCATCATTGTCAGGGGCACGCTCTTCATCGCAGGAGTCCCCATCTCTGACGACAAAATCCCCTGGGACCAGTTGCGACGGGCGCTAATCACGCAGTCGTACCGCGGCGGTGACGAGGCGTGGGACGACTATGAGCATCCTGTCACGCACCAACACACTCGCGACTACCAGCTCGCGGATGACTGGATCAAGGCGCTTTTGCCTTATCCGCCTGATCGCATACCTCGCTGCAAAGGTTGCGGCAAGTACGCGATGGATCCGCGGTGTCCGGGTTGGCCTGTCGGCTTTCGGCCGGTTCATCCCCACCACGCTCCGGAAGGCTTCTGCGACGGCCGGACTGGTCATCTCGGATCGAGCGAGGACCAGTCCACCATCGAAGATCCGAACGCTGCGATCAACGAGTATCGCATTCAGCGAGATCAAACTGTCCGCAATCTCAACGATCAGGTGCGGACGCTCGAAGAGTACGCGGTTCGGCTGCGAAGCTCGCTCGTCGACTCCCAGCGAATTGAGATCCTGGTCCTCCGCGAGACGCTTGCCGGCCTTCAGGGTGATGACGCCGCGCTGGCGAAATACCAGCAGGAGTCTGCAGAGCTGAATGCCAAACGGAAGGAGGCCCTCGACACCGAGGCCCACTTGCCGATCAATATGAGCAGCGATCGTCCGACGCTCGAAAGGGCTCTGGCTGCCGCCCTCCTCGACACGATCTCGGCCCACGGTCCCATCACCGCCGAGAATCGCTCCAGCGCTGCGAAGCGCCTGATTGCCATGATCAAGGTGTGGGACCGGAACGGGCGCCGATCTGTCCCGGGAAAGCAGGAGCACGATGCACGACCTTCACAAGAAGAAGTTTGCTGAGCCTCGCTCGATGGCCGGCTGGCTGCAGGCGGCCATCGAG
>Ga0247823_10000850_pt1 | contig 25735 bp, 32 predicted proteins | sample 13C_PalmiticAcid_2_FD_192426 | JGI IMG/M metagenome (GOLD analysis project Ga0247823, IMG submission 192426) | Soil microbial communities from agricultural site in Penn Yan, New York, United States - 13C_PalmiticAcid_Day30 | ecosystem: Environmental > Terrestrial > Soil > Agricultural land... | reverse complement strand
CCCATATGCCGCCCCTATTCGGTCTTGCTCCCGGTGGGGTTTGCCGTGCCGCTTCCGTTGCCGGTCGCGCGGTGCGCTCTTGCCGCACCCTTTCACCCTTGCCCTTAGTCTCCGGTCCGAAGACCCGAGCCCAGTGGGCGGTCTGCTCTCTGTGGCACTTTCCCTGAACCAGCAAGCTGGCCCGCCGGGCGTTACCCGGCACCGTGGTTTCGTGGAGCCCGGACTTTCCTCGGCGATGCTTGCGCATCGACGCGGCCGCCCGACCCTCTGGCAAACCCGCTCTAGCGCCGCGCGTGCGGCGCGCAAGGCTTATGCCGCGTCAGGCTCGTCCTGAACCGAGGCCTCGTGCTCCTCGGCGATCTCGGCTTGCTTCACCGCGGTGCCCCACGCCTGCACTGCGATCAGTGTCTGGGTCGAAAGCGGCCCGCGCCCGATCGCGATGCGCTGATAGTCCGAACCCACCCCGATCACGCCGTCCGCGCCATTCACCCTCGCAGAGCGGTCGAGCAACGCCGTCGCCTCCGCCACCGTCGGCGCGTTGACCGAGGGTACTTCCTTGTCGTTCTCATCGACCTTGACCACGCCACTGAGCCGCACTTGCAGCGGGCCCATTCGCGTCATTCCGCTACCATTGAGCATGATATGCCTCCGACCATGCAGGTTAGCGGCAGCCTGGCTGCCAAGGAGTGTCCGGAAAGCGTGAATCCGCCGCACACCTTCTTTTCCGTGCAGCTATCTCAATCGTCGCCCTGCGGCTTGGGCAGCAGCAAGGCGAGCAGGATGCAGCGGCATTCCATGTCGATCTCGCCGTCGATCAGTTCGGGGCGGAAGCGCCGCTGGAATGCCGTGACCGCCGCCTCGCCGTCGCGCACGTCATAGCCGAACCGCTCGAGCGCGAGCATGAAGCCGGCATCGGGCCAGCCGGGATCGACCAGATTCCTCGTCGGCCGCGGCAGTGCCAGCCGCAGCCGCGCGAGCGCATGCCAGTTGAACAATTCGCCCGGATCCTGCTTGCGTGCCGGTGCGACATCCGAATGCCCGACGACATTGCCACGGGTGATGCCGTGACGCGCCTTGATCTCTGCAACCAGGGGGATCAGCGCGCCCATCTGCGCGTCGGGAAAGGGGCGGTAGCCGAATTCGTGCCCCGGATTGACGATCTCGATCCCGATCGATGCCGAATTGACGTCGGTCACGCCGCGCCAGTGCGAGCGCCCGGCGTGCCACGCGCGATGCCGCTCGTCGACCAGCCGCAGGATGCTGCCATCCTCGTCGACCAGATAATGCGCCGAGACCTTGGCCTCGGGGTCGCGCAGCCGGTCGATCGCCGCCTGCGCGCTCTCCATGCCGGTATAATGGAGCACGAGCATCGACACCGGCAGTTCGCGTGCGTCGAAATTGGGCGACGGCGCGTCGGTGATCTGGAGGCCATTGGTCATCGCCGGCGATGGTACGAGCGCGGGCGCATCCGCGGCAAGAGCCCGATCAGCCGAAAGCGGCGTGCTTGACCGGTGCCGTCTCGACCGCGCGGTAAAAGCCGCGATACTGATCGCATGGCCGGAAGCGATCGGTCAGCCCGATCACGGTCTCGCCCGCGCCGAGCACCAGCAGCCCGCCCGGCCGGACCGCTGCGGCGAGGATCTCGAAAACGTCGCGGCGCACGTCCTGCGAGAAATAAAGCATCACATTGCGGCATAATACCACGTCGAACTTGCCCGGCGGCGGCGCATCGGCGGTGAGGTTGTGCTGGCGGAACTGGATGCGGCGAAGTAGTTCGGGCTTGGCGGCCCAATCGCCCCCGGCGCTGTCGAACCAGGTCATCATCCGCCGGACCGGAAGTCCGCGCTGGATCTCGAACTGCGAAAAATGGCCGGCCCGCGCGCGGGTCAGCGCCGCTGGCGACACGTCGGTCGCGACGATCTCGGGCGCGCTCGCGCCTTCGCCCATCCCGCGCTCGTCGAACAGCATCGCGAGGCTCAGCGGCTCCTGCCCGGTCGAGCAGCCCGACGACCATATCCGCGCCTTGCGGCCGCCCATATCGGCCTGCATCGCCTTGGTGGCATCTGCGATCATGTCGAGCACCGCCGCATCGCGGAAGAAGCTCGTCTCCTGGTTCAACAGCGCATCCACCACCTGATCCCCTAAATCCCCTGTCCGCGTCGCGACGAGCTGGGCGACCAGCTGATCAAGCGACGCGAGTCCCTTTTCGCGCAGCAGCGGCTTGAGCGCCGTCTCGATGCGCCACGCCCGATTCGCGGCGATCTGCTGCCCCGTGCGCTGTTCGAGCAGCGCCGAGATGATGTTCATTGCACTCGACGAAGCCGCCGGCGTGGTTCCCGGGAAGTGCATCATGCCCTCCCCTGCCATGCGACCAGCCGGCCGATCTCGTCGGGCGGCAATATCGCGCTCGCATGGCCGGCATTGGCCACCGCGCCGGGCATTCCCCAGATCGTCGAGCTCTCGCGATCCTGCACGAGGATCCGCGCGCCCGCCTCGACCAGGTGCCGTGCGCCTTCGGCGCCGTCGCGCCCCATCCCGCTCAGCACGACGCCGAGCGCGCGCTTGCCGAACACCTCGGCGATCGATTCGAACATGGGGTCTACCGAAGGCATGCAGCCGCTCAGCGAGCGCTCGTCGCTCAGTCGAACCGACCAGCCGTCGGACATCTTGACCACGCGCATGTGCGCATCGCCCGGTGCGACGATGATCCGTCCCGGCCGCACCCGCATGCGATCGCTCGCCACTTCGCACGGCCGCCCGCCGAGCACTGCCAGCTGCGCGGCGAAATAGCCCATGAACGATATCGGCAGATGCTGGGTGACGAGAATCGGGATCTGGAAACTCGCCGGAATCGCGCGGAGGAACTGGCTCAGCGCATGGATGCCCCCGGTCGAGGCACCGACCGCGACGATGTCGAAGTCGTGCGGCGCGGCAACCGGGCCGGTGCTGGGTTTCGCGTGCGGCATGGGCTCGGCATGGCCGTCCATCAGCCGCGACAGCCGCTCCTCGAGCACTTCGGCGAAGCGCCCGCCGAAGGTACCGATGCCTGGCTTCACCAAGGTGTCGGCCGCGCCGAGTGCGAGCGCCTGCACCGTCACTGCGGCGCCTTCGTCGGCGGACGAGGAAACGATCAGCACCTTGGCACCCTTGCCCGCCGCGATCACGTCGGGCAGCGCGGTCAGCCCGTCGATCCCGGGCATGTCGATGTCGAGCAGGATGATGTCGACATGATGGGTATCGAGATAGTCGAGCGCCCCGCGCACGTCGCTCAAAGCCGCCGCGACGCGGAAGCGCCGCGTGCCGTCCACCATCCGCCCGAGCACCGATCGCGCGACGACCGAATCGTCGACGATCAGCACCTGTGCCGGTGGAGCCCCACGCGAATCAGGAAGGACGGAACTGAGTGCGACGGCCATTTCGGCTCCCGGCGCTCAGGCGACGCCGACGATCTGCAGCTTGCTCTCGAGCGTCTCGCGATCGAACGGCTTCATGACATATTCGTCGGCACCCGCCTCGATCGCGGCGCGGATATAGGCCATGCCGTTCTCGGTGGTGCAGAACACCACCTTGGGGCGCTGCGGCAGTCCCGAATCCTTGAGCGCGCGCAGGAAGTCCATCCCGCTCATCACCGGCATGTTCCAGTCGAGCAGGATCACGTCCGGCGCTGCCGCCATGCACGAATCGAGCGCCTCACGACCGTCGCCGGCCTCGCGCACTTCAAAGTCGAGCGTCTCGAGGATGTGCCGCGCGACCTTGCGGATCACCTTGGAGTCGTCGACGACAAGACAAGTCTTCATGTTTCCCTGTTCCCCGATAGGCAGGCGTCTGTTTCATCATAGTGCGGCAGAGATGTGAGGACCGGGTTAACCGGCCAAATTCAGTTGAGCGCCGCCGAATAGCCCGGCACCAGAGCCGCCAGATCGATCGCGAGGATCGGCTCGCCGTCGCGTTCGACGATCCCCCGCCCCGCGCGCTGCCACGCGCTGCCCAGCGCGACGCCGCCGGCCAGCGGCAACAGTTCGAACGGCGCGACGTCGTCGAGCGCGTCGACCAGCAACGCGTAATGATGGCCGTCGACATGGGTGATCACCGCGCGGCGCGCTTCGCGCGAGCTGTCGAGCCCCAATGCGGTGTGGGTGTCGACCACGGTCACCACCCGGCTGCGCAGCGCCGCCAGTCCGCGGACATGCTGCGAAGCGAGCGGCACTTGCGTGACTTCGCCGATGTCGACCACCGATTCGACCTGGTCCGAATCGATCGCGACCGCGCGGCCGGCGAGCTGGGCGATGAGATAGAGGTGGGTCATCAGCGGCCCTTCCCGGCCATACGGGCCTCGAGCGCGGAGAGCAGCCCCGCACGATCGTAACGATAGACGCTGTCGTCGCCCGCCCCCGCCGCCGCGCGACGGCTTCGCAGCCGCACCACCGGCGCCTTCGAAGCGAGGTCGGCCGGCGCCTCGTCGGCCGAAAGCACCACCGACGGCGTCTCACCCGGCGACAACTGGGTGGCGACGCGGTAGCCCGCAGTCTCCAGCAGCGGCCGCACGAACGAGGCCATCCAGCCATCCCTGTCCCCGGCGATCAGGCAGAGCGGCGCATGCTCCTCGCTTTCGCGGTCGGCATGTTCGTCGAACACCCACAGAATATCGAGCAACTCGACCTGCTCGTCGTCGATCAATGCGACGCCCGCGATCGGCCCCGGCGCGCGCGCGGGCACCAGCTCCTCGGGCAGGGTGATGATGTCGAGCGCCTCGTCGATCGCATAGCTGACTTCGTTGGCGCCATCCTTGAGCCGCAGCACGTTGAGCCGGTCGCGGCCCGCGATCTCGCCCTGCGCGGCGAGCGGCAGGATACGTCCGTCGATCGTCACCCGGTGGCGGCCCGCGGCGAAGCGCACGCTGCTGCCCTCGACCTGCTCGACCCGGTCGACCGCCGCCAGCGGCACCGCGCGGCGCGCGCCGTCGAGATCGATGAACAGCAACGCCGGGATGCCGGTCACGGCGTCGGCAACTTCGTCGTCGTCCTGAACCTGATCGTCGTCGCGGCTGAAGTCGAGCCCGGCGACATGGGCGATCCCGGCGCAGTCGAGCAGCAGCATCGGCAGCCCCGAATCGGGCAAGGTCTGCCCGGCATAGACTCCGGTCGACATCACCGCGGGCGAGGCCGGCTTGATCACCAGTTCCTCATTGTCGAGCACCATGTCGGCGGCGAGCGCGTAGCTGCCTTCGCCGATATTGACGATCGAGATCATCCGCGGGCCATTGTGCTCGACGCGCTTCAGCCCGAGCACTTCGCACAGATTGAGCAGCGGCATCCGCCGCCCGCGTACGCTGAGCACCTGCGCGCCGCCGATCGTGTCGATCCGGATCGCCTCGCCATGATCGGTGACGATTTCCTCGATCGCCTGGCGCGAGATCGCAAAACGCTGCCCGCCGGCGCCGACGACGATCGCCGAGATGATCGACAGGGTCAGCGGCACATGGATCGCGAGCTTGAGGCCCTTGCCGGGAATGCTGTCGAGGTCGACCCGCCCGCCGATCTGCTCGATCGCGGCGCGGACGATGTCCATCCCCACGCCGCGGCCCGAAACCTCGCTGACCTCGTCCTTGCTCGACAGGCCGGGCTCGAACACCAGATCGAGCTTCGCCCGCTCCGAAAGCGCGCGCAGCCTGGTCTCGTCGCGGCCGTTCGCGGCCAGCTTGCGGATCAGTTTCTCGCTATCGATCCCGCGCCCGTCGTCGCTGATCTCGATGATGATCTGGTTACCCGACTGGCGCGCCGAGACGGTCAGCCGGCCATTCTCGCGCTTGCCCGCCGCGCGGCGCTCCACCGGCGATTCGATGCCGTGATCGATCGAATTGCGGACGATATGGACCAGAGGATCGCGCATCATCTCGATCATCTCGCGGTCGAGCTCGACGTCCGATCCCTCCACCTGGAGCAGGACCGACTTGCCCAGCCCCGCCGCGGTATCGCGCACCATCCGCGGCAGCGCCGAGAACAGGGCATCGATCTTCTGCATGCGGGTTCGGGTGACGGTGTCGCGCATCTCGCCGACGGTGAGCGACAGCCGCTCGAGCGCCGCCTCGATCGTCGGATCGATGTCGCCGCCACGCAGCCGCCGCGCCAGCTCGTTGCGCGCCAGCACCATGTCGGACATTCCCGACATCATCCGGTCGAGCAGATCGACGCCCAGCCGCACGCTGCGCGCCGGCGCCCGCTGCAAGGCGGGCAGGTTGGCCTGCGCCACTTCCTCGGCACCTTCGGCAAGGGCGCCGATCAGCAATTCGTCGCCCTGATCGGGCAGGCTCGTCCCCGAATCGATCGCCTCGACCAGTTCGCCGATCCGGTCGACGATCGCGAGAACCGCATTGACCAGCGGACGATCGGGGCTGCGCACGCCTTCGCGGACCTGTGCGAGCACGTCCTCGGCGGCGTGGCTCAGCCGGCCCAGCCGCGGCAGATCGAGAAAGCCGCAGCTTCCCTTGACGGTATGCACGAAGCGGAAGATCGCATCGAGCCGCGCGCGATCCTCGGGCTGCGCCTCCCACGCGACGATCTCGCCCGAAAGCGCTTCGAGCGTCTCGCGCGTTTCGGCGATGAATTCCTGAATCAGGTCGTCCATGGGGCCCCGGAGCAAATTTGCCGGGCCGTTGTGGAGCAGCGGTGGTTAAAGCGGGGTTAGTAGCTGGGAGACCGTACTTCGATTTCTCCGGCTACCCGACCCGAAAGCTCGCCCCGAACAGCAGCACATCCGAATCCGGCGGCGAGACCTGCAGCGTGCCGCCACCCTGGGCCACCAGCGCATGCGCGAGGAATGCCGCCGCGGCGCGCGGGGTGACCGGCATGTCGTCCTGTCCGCCCGCCAGTGCGCCGCGCAGCTCGGAATCGAGCACGATGCGCGGCCCGTCGGCGCGCACCACGATCTCGATCGATCCCTCGATGATCTCGGCACCGATATCCAGCTGGCCGCCGCGGATCAGCGCGTCGCCGCCGATCAAGGCTAGATTGAGCAGGACCTTGATCGCATGCTTGGGCAGCACCGGATCTTCGACCATCCAGCCGATCTTGACGCGGTGATTGTCACCGAACAGCCCCTCGAGCGCCGCCTGCGCCTCGCGCGTGTCGACGGTCTCGCCAAAGCCCCCCGCCGCGCCGAAAGCGAGACGGAAGAACTTCAGCTTGTTGGCGCTCGCCTTGGCGCTCTCGCTCAACAGCTCGAGGCAACGCGCGCGCATCTCGGGATCGTGCTCGTCGGCGAGCAGCTCCAGCCCGTTGTTGAGCGCGCCAACCGGGCTCAACAAATCATGGCATAGCCTCGAACATAAAAGGCTCGCGAAATCGGTCGGGCTGATGTTCAAGGATGTGGCTCCGGTTTACCCCAAGCCTCTTTGGCGCAGCCGCGAGGCCGCTGCAAGCTGCGCCCTGTCCTGCAGCTATACGACGCGTCGGCCCGAGAAGAGCTGGATCAGCCCGACGATGATCGCGATCACCAGCAGAATGTGGATCAGTCCGCTGCCGACATGGAAGGCGAAGCCCAGCAGCCACAGGATGATCAGGATGACGGCGATGGTCCAGAGCATGGAAGTCTCTCCCTTTTCGTTGTGAAGGTGCAACGTGGCGCGCGCGCCAACGTTCCCGCCGCATCGCCGCGAGCATCGCCTGTCCATATGCGGGTAACCCGGCTGTCCCACAAAGCGCGCCACCGGACGCATGTGCTCTGCGCCCCGGTGCCCAAAGGTCCCTTGGCGAAGCACGGCCTGATCGCGCTGCCGCTCGACAAATCCGCTTTACCCTGAGTGGAGCACGCTTCGGCGTGGCATCGGGTGTACCGCGGCCGCTGCGGTTATAGCCTGCACGCGCCAATGTCCGGAGCCTTCGCGATGCGCCACTTCTTTGCCGCCCTGCTCATTGCGCTGGCGGCGCTGCCCGCACCCGCTGCGGCCCAGGATTTCCCGAGTATCGGCAGCCAATATGTGGATTTCGGCGCGTCGATGATGTCGGTCGGCCAGATGAACAATGTCATCGGCAATACCGTGCGCGGCCGGAGCGTGGATCGTACGGCCCGTACGGCGCCGCCGCGATCGGCTGTGGGCACGCGGTATCGCGCGTCGCCGGTCGTCTCCAGGCGCGTCGGGGCGCAGTTCGCCGACTTCGTCGTCAGGGCCGATCCGCCAAACGCTGATCGTCTGCGCAGCTTCTTACGGCAGAATGACTTGCTCGGCGCCTGGGCAAAGCACGTCGCGGTCGACGGGCTGCAGCGCGGCGACGTCGCCGATGCGATGACGGCCTATTGGGTGCAGAACTGGCAGATCGCCAACAGGGTGGCGTTCGCCAGCCGCGCGCAGGTCCAGGCCGTCCGCGCGCAAATTTCCGGCGCGCTGGGCGGCAGCCCTGCTTTCGCCCGGCTCGGCGATGCCGCCAGGCAGGAAATGGCCGAAACCTTCATGCTCAACTTCGTCGCGCAGGGCGCGGCATTCTCCGACGCGATGGCGCGGCGCGACGCCGGCGCGACCAGCCGCCTCTCCGACGCCGCAGCCGCACGCTTCCGCAAGGACATGAATCTCGATTTGCGCCGGCTCCGGCTGACCAATGCGGGGTTCGCGGGCTGAGGTCCCGAACAATACATCCCGGCTGGCTTTCTTCAAATCGCTGATTTGACCGGAAAATCGGGCTGTCCGGGAGCGAGCCCCCTACGCAGCCAGCGCCTCCGGGTTCATCCAGATCGGCTCGAACAGATTGCCGTCGCAATCCTCGAAGGTGCGCTGATACATGAACCCCATATCGCGGGGTTCGCGGACATCGCCTTTGCCGCCTGCGCCCGCCGCAGCCGCGACGATCGCATCCACCGCCTCGCGGCTGTCCTGCGACAATGCGATCATCATCGCGCTGGTGGCATGCGCATCGGCAATCGGCCGCGACGTGAAGGTCGCGTAATATTCGCGCGTCAGCAGCATGAAGGTGATCGTCTCGGAAAACACCATGCACGACGCGTTGGCATCGCTGAACTGCGGGTTCAGGTCGCATCCGATCGCTTCGTAGAAACGCGTCGCGGCGGATAGATCGCGCACCGGCAGGCTGACGAAGATCATCTTGGGCATGGATTGTCTCTCTCTTCAGGGTTCGGCAATGTCGCCATCCTCTCGACGAACGGCCCCGTCCCTGTTCGACATCGCCGCGAAATTATTTGTCCGCATCACCCGCAAGCCGCGGCGCGGCCGAGCAGGAAGGCGCGTTCGCGCGCGTTCTGGCTGAGCCCGGCGGCGGCTTCGAACTGGCTTCTCGCCTCCGGAAGCCGGCCGGCGCGGAACAGGAAATCGCCGCGCGCCGCTGGCAAGGGCGCATAGTTGCGCAATACCGCCGCCTCGGCGATTTCGTCGACCAGCTTCAGGCCGACCTCGGGACCATATGCCATGCTATATGCCACTGCGCGATTGAGATCGATCACCGGCGAGGGCGCGACTGCCCGCAACCGATCGTAGAGCGTCGCGATCCGGCGCCAGTCGGTTTCCTCGATGTTGCGGGCACGGGCATGGCACGCGGCAAGCGCAGCCTGCAGCACATATAGTCCGTCGGTCCCGCCCAGCGCCTCCGCGCGCGCCAGCGCCTCCGCGCGCGCCAGCGCCGCCAGCCCGCGGCAGATCAGCAATGGATCCCAGCGTGCGCGATTCTGTTCGGTTAGCGGCACCGCAGCGCCGTCGGGGCCGGTGCGCGCCGCCAGTCGCGACGCCTGGATTTCCATCAGGGCGATCAGCCCCAGCAGCTCGGGTTCGTCGGGCATTCGGGCCGCGAGCATCCGCCCCAGTCGTCGCGCTTCGGCGCATAGTGAAGGCCGGATCAGATCCTCACCCGCGGTCGCGGCATAGCCTTCGTTGAAGATCAGATAGATCACCTCGAGTACCGAGGCGAGCCGCACCCCGAGCTCGGCGCCGCGCGGCACTTCGAAGGCGAGCCCGGCACCGGCGATCGTCTTCTTCGCGCGCACGATCCGCTGGGCGATCGTCACTGCGTTCGAGAGGAAAGCGCGCGCGATCTCCTCGGTGGTGAGCCCGGCGATCAGCCGCAGCGTCAGTGCGGCGCGCGCCTCGGCCGAGAGCACCGGATGGCACGCCGTGAAGATCAGCCCGAGCAGTTCGTCGCCGATATCGTCGTCCATGGCGGCTTCGATCTCCGCGATCGCGGTGTCGCTCGCTTCCTCACTTTCGCGTGCGATCGCCTCGTGGTTGCGCGCCAGCATCTTGTCGCGGCGGATGCTGTCGATGGCGCGGCGCTTTGCCGCCGCCATCAGCCACGCGCCGGGCTTGTCGGGGATTCCCGTCTTCGGCCATTCGCCGAGCGCGATCAGCAGCGCGTCCTGCGCCAGCTCCTCGGCCCGGTCCATGTCGCGAACCATCCGTGCAAGGCTCGCGATGAGCCGCGCCCGTTCGATCCGGAACACCGCCTCGATCGCCCGACGGGCCTCCGCTTCTGCCGCCGCCATACCGTCTCCCCGGGCTTCGCACCCGAAAGAGACGGTCGGGCGACTGGCATCCGATCAGTTGCCGCCCAGCTTCTCGCGGGTCCGGTCGTGGATTTCGACGACCGCCGGGGTCAGGTTCTCGCCAAAATCGGCCATCTCGTAAAGCGGGCGGATTTCGAGTTCGCTCGGGCCGCTCATCGGATTGGGACAGCGCTTCGCCCAGGCGAGTGCCTCGTCCATATCCTTGACTTCCCACAGCCAGAAACCGGCGACCAATTCGCGCGTCTCGGCGAACGGACCGTCGATCACGGTGCGCGAGGGGCCGTCGAACGCCACGCGCTTGGCTTGCGAGGTCGGCTTCAGCCCGTCGCCGCTCAGCATGACGCCGGCATTGACCAGCTCCTCATTATATTTGCCCATCGCCTCGAGCAGGTCGGTGGACGGCAGGATGCCCTGCTCGCTCTCCTCGGTCGCCTTCACGAAAACCACAACACGCATCGCTCGTCTCCTTGTCGTCGAGCGGGACCTGTTCCGGCTCGTACTCTGACGACGAACCAGCTTTGCGGGATTCGACAGCTTGGGGAATAATTTTTCGCGACCGCCTCACAATACCCGTCATCCCGGAAGCCGTCCGGATCCACCGTGAGGCAAGCATCTATCGGAGAGGTGGATTCCGGACTGAAGGCTTTCCAAACTAAACCAGCGGTTTTCGGGGAAAACCTGACATCCGGGGATGACGGATGGCATTAACCCACCACCAGCTCCACAGCGTCGAATCGCCCATGCAACGCCCCGGCTTCGACCGCGCGCCATAACGTCGCCGCCTCCCCGGCAACGATCAGCCACAGCCTGCCGTCGGCCGCCGCCATCGCCGCGTCGGTCGCCGATGGCGTCGCGTCGCCGCTCGGGTGGGAATGCCAGTATCCGACGATTTTGGGCCCGCCTGCCCGCTCGGCCCGCAGCGCGGCGAACAAGGCGGCCGGATCGATCTCGAACCGACGCTCGGGGTCTTCGGTCACATTTTCAGTCGCTTGCATCGCGCTGATCCTGTCGGGTGTTCCGAACAGCAACCCGCATGCCTCGCGCGGCGCCAGATCGGCGGAAATCCGCCGTGTACCGATCAGTACAGATCTTGAAACCCGCATCCCCATTCCTATTTACCCGTACAGAATGGAACGGGGGGTTACTACACTCGAAGCGCGGATCGCCGATGCCGCGGATGGCTGGCGGCTCGACCGTGCGCTTGCCGACGCGATTCCAGCGCTGTCGCGCGAACGGCTCAAGGCGTTGATCGCGAGCGGCGCGGTGACCGGTCCTGAAGGCCTTGCTCGCGATCCGGCGAAGAAGGCGCCGGGCGGCGCGCTGTTCAGCATCACGATCCCCGAGCCGGCCCCCGCGCACAACGAAGCGCAGGACATCGCGCTCAACGTCGCGTTCGAGGACGAATATCTGATCGTGATCGACAAGCCTGCCGGCCTTGTCGTCCATCCCGCCGCGGGCAATCTCGACGGCACGCTGGTCAACGCATTGCTCCATCATTGCGCGGGACAGCTCTCGGGGATCGGCGGCGTCGCGCGGCCGGGCATCGTCCATAGGATCGACAAGGATACTTCGGGCCTGATGGTCGCCGCCAAGACCGATCGTGCGCATGAGGGGCTGGCGCGCCAGTTCAAGGCGCACAGCATCGATCGGCGCTACAAGGCGATCGTCGCCGGCGGCATGAAAACCGGCGCGGGCACCGTCGACGCCCGGCTCGGACGATCTTCGGCCAACCGCAAGAAGATGGCGATCGTGGGTGAAGGTCAGGGCAAGCACGCGATTACCCATTGGCGACAAGTTCGACAACTTCGGGAAGCGTCGCTGGTCGAATGTCGGCTCGAAACCGGTCGCACGCACCAGGTCCGCGTCCACATGGCTTCGATCGGACATCCGTTGCTCGGAGACCCGGTCTATGGTAGCACGCGGCCTGCGCATCGTGCACTTTTGGCAACGCTGGATTTCCGGCGACAGGCCTTGCATGCGGCCCATCTGGGGTTCATTCACCCCGTGAAAAGCCACGCTTTGGCATTCGATAGCGAAATGCCTGCGGATATGCAGGAACTGTTCAATAAGCTCATCGTATGATTTTCGTGGCGCGAACCTTGCGGTATTGCGCCCAGTGAAGGGAGATTGATCATGGCAAATGGCAGCAACGTCCCCGCGACGATTCCTGCACTCGGCGGAGAGGCGAGCCTCAACCGCTATCTGTCCGAGATCAAGAAGTTTCCGATCCTCGCGCCCGAGCAGGAATATATGCTCGCCAAGCGCTTCGAGGAGCATGGCGACGCCGATGCGGCGGCGCAATTGGTCACCTCGCATCTGCGACTCGTGGCGAAGATCGCCATGGGCTATCGCGGCTACGGTCTGCCCGTCTCCGAGCTGATCTCTGAGGGCAATATCGGCCTGATGCAGGGCGTGAAGAAGTTCGAGGCCGATCGCGGCTTCCGCCTCGCGACCTATGCGATGTGGTGGATCCGTGCGTCGATCCAGGAATTCATCCTGCGCAGCTGGTCGCTCGTGAAGATGGGCACCACCGCGGCGCAGAAGAAATTGTTCTTCAACCTGCGCCGGATGAAGGCCAAGCTCGACGCGTTCGAGGACGGCGATCTCAGCCCCGAGCATCTCGCCAAGATCGCCACCGATCTCGGGGTGACCGAGGAAGAGGTCACCTCGATGAATCGCCGCATGGCGATGGGCGGGGATACCTCGCTCAACGTGCCGATGCGCGAGGATGGCGAGGGCCAGTGGCAGGATTGGCTGCAGGACGACAGCCAGCTTCAGGACGAGGCGGTGGCCGAAGCGCAGGAGGCGGACGTTCGCCACGAGATGCTCGTGGATGCGATGGAAGACCTCAACGAGCGCGAGAAGCACATCCTCACCGAGCGGCGTCTGACCGACGATCCCAAGACGCTCGAAGAACTCTCGCAGGTATATGGCGTCAGCCGTGAACGCGTCCGCCAGATCGAGGTACGCGCCTTCGAGAAGCTGCAAAAGGCGATGATGCGGCTCGCCGGCGAGAAGCGCTTGCTCGCGGCCTACTGAGAAGCGGTTGCGTTGCCCTGCGAGTGCCGCCAGGCGTCGCTCTATGGGCGATGAACGTCACGATCCGATCGGGGAACCGGCGCCGCAGGTGACGACGCGCATCGACGCGCCGGAGTCTGCGCCGCCGCGTCGGCGCAAATCGTTCAGGCGCCGGCTGCTCGGCTGGATCGTAAAGGTGATCCTGATCTTCTTCCTCGGCTCCTTGCTGTGGGTGACGGCGCTCCGCTTCATCAACCCGCCGATCACCTTGACGATGATCGGCGATCTGGTCGGCGGCCACGGCGTCACCAAAAGCTGGATGAGCCTCGACCGCATCGATCCGAGCATGGCCCGCGCGGCGATCGCCGCGGAGGACGGGCGCTTCTGCGAGCATAACGGCTTCGATTACAAGGCGATCGCCGCCGCCGCCGCGCGCAACGCCACCGGCAGGAAACGCATCCGCGGCGGCTCGACGATCAGCCAGCAGACCGCCAAAAACGTCTTCCTGTGGCAAGGCGGCGGCTATTTCCGCAAAGGCCTCGAGGCGTATTTCACGCTGCTCATCGAGAATATCTGGGGCAAGCGCCGGATCATGGAGGTCTATCTCAACGTCGCCGAGACCGGGATCGGCACCTATGGCGTCAACGCCGGCGCGATGCGCTATTTCAGGCACGACGCCTCGCGCCTTTCCCAGCGCGAAGCCGCCCTGATCGCCGCGGTGCTGCCGCTGCCAAAGAAACGCGCCGCGATCGACCCGAGGGGCTTCACGCGGCGCTATGGCAATTCGATCAATCGACGGATCACCGTCGTGCGCGGCGACGGGCTCGACGCCTGCCTGCGCTGATCATTCGACCTTCTTCGCAGCGTCCTTGGCGGCCCCGCCGACATCCTTCGCGGCGTCGCCCACGCTCCTGGCGGCATCGGTCACTGCGTCGGTTTTCACATTCTCGCGATTGTTCTGGTTGGTCAGATACAGCGCGCCGACCACGACGAGGATCAGCACAGCCAGCCCGATCAGCAGCCCCGCACCACCACCGCCACGCCGCTCGACCACCACCGTGCTCGACCCGCTATCGGTCTCGGTCACGCGCTCCGCAGTCACGCCGTCGGTGCGCTCAACAACTCGATCGACCATGGATTCCACTCCTCGATTATGTGCGGCAGCAACCGAGGAGCGGGCAACATGGTTCCGCGTTAACCCTGATCCAGATTAGAAGGGCAGCTTGAATCCCGGCGGCAGCGGCAACCCGCTGCTCATCTTGGACATTTCGGCCTGCGACACTGCGTCGGCCTTGGCCCGCGCGTCGTTGAACGCCGCTGCGACGAGATCCTCCAGCATGCCCTTCTCCGAAGGCGCGAGCAGCGATTCGTCGATGTCGATGCCGATCACACGCCCCTTGGCGCTGGCCCTCACCTTGACCAGCCCGCCACCCGACGCGCCCTCCACCTCGATCGCGTCGAGGCTGGCCTGCGCCTTGGTGAGCTCGGCCTGGACGTTCTGCGCCATTGCCATGATGTCTTCGAGGCTCTTCATGCCTGATCACTCCGTGTTTTGGTCCAGCCGATCAGCTCGGCCTCGGGAAAGGCTTCGATCGCCGCAGCGACGACCGGCGAGGCGAGCACCGCTGCGCGCTCGGCGGCTTCGTTCGCCGCTGCCGCCTCGCGCAGCGTCGGTGCGGCCGCGGTCTCAACGCATGTCAGCCGCCAATTGACCCCGGTCGATTCGCGGAGTGCCGCGCCGAGCTCCTTGATGAAGTCCTGCGGCAGTTCGCGCGCCGCGCCGAACTCGAATTCAGAACCTTCGAATCGCACCGGCCGCAGATAATCGCGCACCTGCTGCGCCAGTTGAAAACGCTTGTTGGTCTCGAGATGCGCGACCAGCTCGGCCATGTTGGTCGGCATCGCCGGCGCCGCAGGCCGCGACGGCGAAGGTGCCGATGCCGACACGCTCACGCTGCCGTTCGCCAGCTGGCGCGCGAGCTCGCCGGGATCGGGAAGCTGCGAGGCGTGGATCACCCGCAGCAGCGCCATCTCGCACGCCTCGATCGGCAACGCCGCCTTCGCCACTTCGTCATGCCCGCGCAGCAGCAATTGCCACAGCCGGTGCAGCGCCGGGAAGGACAGCCCCGCCGCCCAATCCTCGAGCGCCCTTGCCTCCTCGGCCGATTGCCCGGCGGTAGCGTCGGTGCCCAGCTTGGCCAAGGTCACCCCGTGGACGGTCTCCAGCAACGTCCGCAGCACCGCCTGCGGATCGACTCCCAGATCATATTGTCCGCGCAGCGCCGCCAGCGCGCCCAAGGCGTCGCCGGAGAGCAGTTGCCCGAACAGCGACCGGATCGCGCCCCGGTCCGACAGCCCCAGCATCTGACGTACCGCCTCGGCGCGGACTCCGCCGCCTTCCAGCCCCGCATGCGCGATTGCCTGGTCGAGGATCGAAAGCCCATCACGCGCCGACCCTTCCGCCGCGCGGGCGATCAGCGTCAGCGCCTCGGGCTCGGCCTCGACTCCCTCGGCCTCCGAAACGCGTGCGAAATGCCCCGCGAGCATCTCCGCCGGAATTCGCCGCAAATCGAAGCGCTGGCAACGCGACAGCACCGTGACCGGCACCTTGTTGACCTCGGTGGTGGCGAACAGGAACTTCACATGCGCCGGCGGCTCCTCGAGCGTCTTGAGCAGGCCGTTGAACGCCGCCTTGGAGAGCATGTGGACTTCGTCGATGATGTAGATCTTGTACCGCGCCGAGACCGCCGAATAGCGCGACGCCTCGATGATCTCGCGAATGTCGTCGATGCCGGTATGGCTGGCGGCGTCCATCTCGATCACGTCGATATGGCGCCCCTCGGCGATCGCCCGGCAAGGCTCGCAGACGCCGCACGGATCGATCGTCGGCCCGCCCTGCCCGTCCGGCCCGATGCAATTGAGCGCCTTGGCGATCAGCCGCGCGGTCGAGGTCTTGCCGACTCCGCGGACTCCGGTGAGCAGAAACGCATGCGCCAGCCGGTCGCGCTTGATCGCATTGCCCAGCGTGGTGACCATCGCATCCTGCCCGATCAGCTCGGAAAAGGTCTGCGGACGGTATTTGCGCGCGAGGACACGATACGCCTCCTGCCTGGGCTGAGGCGGTTCGTCGAGGCCAAGAAGGGAATCGGACATATCGGGAACTATCTAGGCGTGCCGACGGCCTTTGTCGAAGCCGCGCGTACGACTTCGCCATTCGGGCCGACCGAATTACCCCATTCCGAATTGGGCAAGGCATTCGTCGCGACGAGAAGATATTGCAGCAGCAGGATCGCGAGCAGGGCAATGTTGGCACGGCGCGACCGCACGAAGAGCAATAGCAACAAGGGGGTCCAGTACATGCCTTGCCACACGAAGAACCACATATCGTCGGGCGCAGGACGCAGGATCGTAAGCTGCAACCATAGTCCCGGGATGTTGGCGAGCGCGACGCCCGCGATCACGAGACGCTTCTGCTTGAAATAATATGCGTCGAGCGCCGGCCAGAGGCCCTCCCGACGCGGAAACACGCTGGCCGCGGCGAAGAAATAAGCCAGCGCGACGACGAGCCCAGCGAACATGGTCGGCCAGTCGATGTGGATCAGGTCGCGCACCGACCAGGTCCACATCCAGTAGCTGGCGAGATCGAGCAGCACGAACATCGCGAGCATCGGCGTCAGCACGCCCAGCTTCACGGTATCGCGCGCGGCGATCGCATCGGTGAATTTTCGCGCGATCTCGGCCAGAGTGAGGCCGAGCAGCAGCCCGAACAAGGTGAAGAAGAATTCGAATTCGCTCATGCCCGTCCCCTTCGGGACGATGTGCCAGCTTCAGGGCATTTGGCAAAGCGTCAGGTGGGAGCCGGAACGACCCGATACGAAATCGTTGCGGCTGCTTCCTTCCGGATCTGACCGGGTTGGCGACGGCATCGTCCGCCCGACTCCCGCGGCGCATATGGGCGAAGTGCCGCCGCGAGGCAAGGGGCGGGAACGCCCGATTAGCGCACTCCCGCCCCCGGACGAATGGCCCTCAGCGATAGTAGCGCACCCTGCGGCAGACGCGGGTGCGATGGCCGTTGCGCCATTTGCGCGTGCAGACGCTGCGATAATAAGCACGCCGATGGTGGCGGCGGCGCTCGGTCCGCCGTTCGTGACGATCCCAGCGACGCCCATCTTGCGGGAGCGCGGTGGCGCTCGCGGCAAATGCGGCAGCCGTGATGGTGGCGGGCGCCGTAGCCGTGCTGGCGGACGCGGCGGGCACCGCCAGCAGCGCCGCGGCGGCTGCGGCGACAAGCGTAAGCATCTTCATGGCCTTGTTCTCCGATCGAGGATCAACCCTGCGTCCGTTGCAATCCCGAAACGGCGGCATTGGTTCCGCGCCGATCAATGCGCCTGCCCGTTGGAATCGGTAGTAGTCACGCTCTTGCCGCGCCGCTTCGCCAGCACTTCCTCGGCCTTGTCGCCGGTAATGCGCAACGCCTCGAGTTCGCTCTCGCTCTTGCTCTCGATGCCCATGACCTCATCGCGCGCGCCCTTCATCGCGTGGATCAGTTCGTCGATCTTGAGATGCAGCGCGACCTCGTGCCGCTTCTGTTGATTGAGGACCATCTGGGTCAGCGTGATCGCCAGCACAGAGAGTACCAAGGTCAACACCGCGGTGGCGTCCCGCCCCAGCGGCAACAAGAACCAGGCCAAGCAGAAAGCCACGAGCCCGATCTGCGCCATCGGATGCCCCGCGACGTTCGCGCCGGTATCCGAGATGCGGCAGCCGATCACATACAGGCTCTGGCGAATGGTCGGCTTCGGCACCGGGTGGAAACGAGGCAGCGCCGCGCCCGTTCCACAAAACAACCTGAGCTGGTCGCGCCCCGGTAAACGGACCTGACCGCTTTCCCCCGCTTGCAGCCCTCCTGGTTGACGAGTCTGCGACCTGTTCAGCGTCCCTGCATGTCGCGATGCTCCGGCGGCATCCGCACCGTGAGACCATCGAGGTCCGCGTCGAGGATGATCTGGCAGGCGAGCCGGCTCGTCCGCGTCGCGCCGATCGCGAGATCGAGCATATCCTCTTCCTCCTCGCTCGCGCGCGGCAGCCGTGCGAAATCCTCCGCCGCGACGATGACGTGGCAGGTCGAGCAAGACATCTGCCCCTCGCACGTGCCCTCCAGCGGCTGGCCGGCATTCTGCGCAACCTCGAGCAGCACCGCGCCCTCGGCGGTTTCGACTTCGCGCGTCTCGTTCTGATCGGCGCTGACGAAGCGGATCCGGATCATGCCGCCACCTTCTGCGCGCGCGCCGCGGCGGTGATCCGGTCCAGCGCCTCGATCAATTCCTCTTCGCTGGTATAGCGCCCGAAGCCGAGCCGGACGCTCGACCGCGCCTCCTTGTCGCTCAGTCCGATCGCGCGCAGCACATGGCTCGGGCGACCCGATCCGCTCGCGCACGCCGATCCCGCCGAAAAGGCCGTGTCGCGCAGGTCGGACATCAGTCGCGCGACGTCGAGACCCGCACGGTGCAGGTTGAGATTGCCGTGATAGCGCTCGTCGCGCGAGCCGTTGATCGTCCAGTCCGTGCCGATATGCGCCAGCCCCGCGCGGAACAGTTGCTCGGCATGGGCATGGTCCGCGCCGAAACGCTGCTTCGCCAGCCGCGCCGCCGCGCCGAACCCCGCGCACAAGGCCGGCGACAAGGTCCCCGATCGCCCACCCGGCTCCTGCCCGCCGCCGTGGAGCAAGGGCTCGAGCATCACCCCGTCGCGAATCCACAAGGCGCCGATGCCCTTGGGCCCGTGGATTTTGTGCGCCGACACCGCAACCAGATCGCATTCTTCCGGGATCAGCACCCGGCCATAGCCTTGCACCGCGTCGCACAGGAAGCGCGCGCCCGCGGCCTTTGCCAGCGCGGCCAATTGCGCGATCGGTTGGATCACCCCGATTTCGTTGTTGACCAGCATCGCCGCGACCAGCCCCGTCCCCGGCCGGATCGCCGAGCGCGCCGCGGCGAAATCGACCAGCCCGTCACGGCCCACCGGCAGCACGGTCACGTCTCTGCCCTTGCGCGCCTCGGCGGCGACGGTATCGAGCACTGCGGCATGCTCGGTCGCCAGCGTGACGATCCCGCCGGCGGCCCCCTTGATCGCCCAATTGAGCGCCTCGGTCGCGCCGCTGGTGAAGCTGACCGTGCCCCCCTCGGGCATGAGCCCGGCGATCGCGTCACGCGCGACTTCGACGACAGCCTTGGCTGCGCGTCCCGGCGCATGCACCGAATGCGGATTGGCGTGCTGGCTTTCGAGCCAGGGCAGCATCGCGGCGAGCGCTTCGGGCGCGAGCGGCGTGGTCGCCTGATAATCGAGATAGGTCATGCCGCACGCGTCCGTGCTTCGTCGGCGGTCCGGCGCCAGACCTCGGCGAAGCGCGCCACTTCCGCCTCGGTCGTCGTCCGCCCGAAACTCACCCGCACCACTTCGCGCAATTCGGGCTCGTGCCAGCCCATCGCCGACAGCACATGGCTCGGCCGCATGCTCCCCGACGAGCAGGCGCTGCCGGCCGACACCGAGATACCGCCCAGATCGAGTCGAATCAGCTGCGCCGCCGCCGAGACGCCGGGCATGCGATAGGCACCGATCAGCGGACTGCGGGAACTCTCCTCGCCGACCACCTCGCCCCCGGCATCGCGAATCGCCGTTTCCAGCCCGGTGCGCAGCCGCGACATCTGCGCGAGATCCTCGGGCATGCCGATCGCCGCGGCATAGCCGAGCGCCCCCGGCAGATTCTCGGTCCCCGCGCGATAGCCCTTTTCCTGTCCGCCCATTGGCGAGAGCACGCCAAAATCCCGCACCAGCAGCGCCCCGATCCCCGGTGGTCCGCCGCGCTTGTGCGCCGAGACCGCGACCAGGTCGGCATGCCGCAGCACCGCCTCGTCGGCCCGCGCCGGCATCTGCGCCGCATCGACCAGCAGGATCCCGCCAGCAGCGTGAACGCTTTCGGCGATCGCCGCGATCGGCTGACGGACGCCGGTCTCGCTGTTCGCCCATTGCACGCAAAGCAGAGTGCGGCCTTGCCTCGCCAATGCGACGCGCAATGCCTCGGGATCGAGGATCCCGCTGGCGTCGACCGGCAACACGGTCGCGCCCTCCGAATGCCGCAGCACCGAATCATGCTCGACTGCGCTGATCAGCCGTCGCTCCGCCATCGATCGGCTCAGCGCGAGATGCAGCGATTCGCTCGCTCCCGAGGTCAGCACCAGCTCGTGCGCCCAGCCATAAGCCGCGGCGATCTTCGTCCGTGCATCCTCCAGTGCTGCCCGCGCCGCGCGGCCCTCGGCATGGGGCGAAGAGGGGTTCGCCCAGCGTGCCATCCCCTCCATTACCGCCGCCACGGCGGCCTCGGTCATCGGCGTCGTCGCGGCGTGGTCCAGATAGATACGGTCGGACAAGTTGGTTCCAATTGCGTGAAGGGCGGCGCTGCCTATATAGCGCGCAACTTCCCGCGCTCCACTGCGCCCCCCATTTTCAAGGCAGGCTTACATTGCCCGAAGTCATCTTCCCCGGTCCTGAAGGCCGCCTCGAAGGGCGTTTCGCCCCCGCTCCCAAGCCACGCGCACCTGTCGCGATGATCCTCCATCCGCATCCCAATGCGGGCGGAACGATGAACAACCGCATCGTCCAGGAGCTTTACAAGACCTTCCAGCGCCGCGGCTTCGCCACCTTGCGCTTCAACTTCCGCGGCGTCGGCAAGAGCCAGGGCACGTTCGACAACGGCATCGGCGAATTGAGCGACGCCGCCTCGGCGCTCGACTGGGTGCAGAGCTTCCACCCCGAAGCCTCGACGACGTGGATCGCCGGCGTCAGCTTCGGCGCGTGGATCGGCATGCAGTTGCTGATGCGCCGCCCCGAGATTCGCGGCTTCATCTCGGTCGCGCCGCCGGCGAACATGTACGATTTCAGCTTCCTCGCGCCCTGCCCCTCCTCCGGCATCATCATCCAGGGTGAGGGCGACGAAGTCGCGACTCCGGCCGCGACCCAGAAGCTGGTCGACAAGCTACGCACCCAGAAGCACATCACGATCCACCACGACACCATCCCGCACGCGAACCATTTCTTCCAGGACGAGATGGAGCAATTGATGGGCTCGGTGGACCGCTATCTCGATATGCGGCTCGACCCCAACTCGCCGATTCGCTGATCCTCCGTCATTCGGGCGAAAGCCGGGATGACGGACTACACGCTCCAGATCAGCAGATTGCCCAGCAGCACCAGCGCGCAGACCATCATCAGCACGCCCTTCTGCCGCTCGCCGCCGCGCCATGTGCGAACCCCGCCCCAGACCAGGGCGAACATCGCCACCACGGCGATGCTAAGCAACAGCGGATCGAGCGCGGGATCGGTCATCGCACGATCAGCCAGATCAGCAGGGCGACCGCCAGCCCGACGCCGGCGAAGCCCGCGATCACGCGCGGTTCGCCGCGGTAGATCAGCCGCAGGAAATACCACAGGAACAGGCCGAGCCCGCGCGCGCCCACGCTCATCACATTGGCGATCACCGCGCCGAATCGTGTGTCCTTCATCAGTCCTTCGATCCCAGCACCGCCGCATAGGCGTCGGGATCGGCATTGCCGCCTGAAAGCACCACGAGCAATCCCGGCGTCACTTCGACCTTGCCCGCGAGCAGCGCCGCCAGCCCCGCCGAACCGCCCGGCTCGAGCACCAGCCGCAGCTTCGCCGACGCCCAGCGCTGCGCGTCGCGGATCTCGCGCTCGCTGACTGCGATCCCCTTGGCGTCGCGCCGGCTGAGCACGTCGAAGGTCAGCGGCGACACTTCCTTCGTCTGCAGCGCATCGCACGCGGTCGGCGGCGGATTGTCGCCCACCGGCTCGATCCACCCCGCCTCGAGGCTACGGCGCATATCGTCCCAGCCCTCGGGCTCGACCACGATGATCTCGGCGTCGGGCAGCGCCAGCGCAAGCCCCGCGGCGAGCCCGCCGCCGCCGCACGGCACCAATATCCTCGAAGGATCGGGCAGCTTCATCTCGACCATCTGGGTCATCGCCTCGATGCCCGCGCTGCCCTGTCCCTCGATGATCCACGGATCGTCGAAGCTCGGCACCAAAGCCGCGCCACGCGCATGCGCGAGATGCGCGGCGATCTTCTCGCGGCTCTCGGTCGCACGATCGTATTTCACCACTTCGGCGCCCATCGCCAAGGTGGCGTCGAGCTTAACCCTGGGCGCATCGGCCGGCATCACGATCACCGCCGGTATGCCCAGCTTCTTCGCCGCCCAAGCGATTCCCTGTGCGTGATTCCCCGAAGAGAAAGCGACGACCCCGCGCTCGCGCGCCGCCGCGTCCAGAGCCGTCAGCCGATGCCACGCCCCGCGGATCTTGAACGCCCCGATCGGCTGCAGCGATTCGGCCTTGAAGCACACCGGAACTCCACGAATTTCCGCTGTCAGCAGAGGGGTTTGCGGCAGAATTGCTGCAATCTTCGCTGCGGCGTCTCGCACCCCCGCCCGGGTCGGCTGTCGCACAATCGTCACACTTCACCCCTGCCGTACATTTCCGGATATCGAATCGCTTTACACGGGGGGACCTCGTCCCTAAATGCCGCCTTCCGCTGCCCCATGGGACTTCCAACCGCAAGGCAGCTTTTCGTCAATGTTTGCCGCAAGGCATTTGGAGGTCCCTTGAATTGCACAAGCATCCTCGCGCGCTGGGGTTAGCGCCCCTCTCGACCGCCCATTCCACCGTTTCCGGTGCGGGCATCGACATTGCCAGGCGACGTCCGGTTGACCCGGTCACGATCGTTCGTCCCCACGCTGCGGCGCGGGCCGCCCGTTTCTTCGTCGAGAAGTTTCCGGGTCGCTCGATGTACGCGGTGAAGGCGAACCCGTCGCCCGATCTGCTTCAGGTCCTTTGGGACAACGGCATCACGCATTACGACACCGCCTCGATCGCCGAGGTGCGTCTCGTCAAGGCGACGCTGCCGGACGCGACCTGCTGCTTCATGCACCCGGTCAAGTCGGAAGAGGCGATCGCCGAAGCCTATTTCCAGCATGACGTGCGGACCTTCTCGCTCGACAGTCTGGAAGAGCTCGACAAGATCGTGCGTGCAACCGACGGCGCGACCGACCTGACCTTGTGCGTGCGCCTGCGCGTCTCGTCCGAATTCGCCAAGCTCAGCCTGGGGTCGAAGTTCGGTATCGGTCACACCGAGGCCAGGGAACTGCTGGTCGCGACCCGCCAGGTCGCCGACGCGCTCGGCATTTGCTTCCATGTCGGCAGTCAGACCATGTCGCCGGACGCCTATGCCAACGCGATGGAGCGTGTCCGCGCGGCGATCGTCGACGCGGCGGTCACGGTCGACGTGATCGATGTCGGCGGCGGTTTCCCCTCGGCCTATCCGGGCATGACCCCGCCGCCGCTGGAGCGTTTCTTCGAGACGATCCACCGCGCTTTCGAGAGCCTGCCGATCAGCTACTCGGCCGAATTGTGGGCCGAGCCGGGCCGCTCGCTGTGTGCGGAATATTCGTCGGTCGTGGTGCGTGTCGAGCGTCGCCGCGGCAACGAACTGTACATCAACGACGGCGCCTATGGCACGCTGTTCGACGCCGCGCATATCGGCTGGAAATATCCGGTGCAGCTGTTGCGTGAGCCGGATTCGGACGCGCGCGACATGGACTTCAGCTTCTGGGGTCCGACCTGCGACGATCTCGATTTCATGCAGGGTCCGTTCCCGCTCCCCGCGGATACGAACACCGGCGATTATTTCGAGATCGGCATGCTCGGCGCGTACGGCGTAGCGATGCGCACTGCGTTCAACGGCTTCGGCTCGGGCGAAACGGTGGTCGCGCACGACGAGCCGATGCTGTCGGTGTATCGCGAGCCTGAAGCACTGCAGGAACGCCGCTCGGGCAACGTCGTTAAGCTGTAACAGGCGAGCACTAGCCGCCTTTCGCTCCCCTCCCGCTTGCGGGAGGGGTCGGGGGAGGGCATGGCGTCCGCGAGGGCTGGCTCAGCCCCTTCCCTAGCCCTCCCGCAAGCGGGAGGGGAACATACGGGTTTCCGCGTCCCCTGAACGACGGCGGCACTGCAAATGGGAGCTCCCATGTCCGATACCCTTACCAAGACCGCAGCGGCGAACCCGCCGATCAACGACACCCGCAAGGCGGAATTGCTGTCGAAGCAGGTCAAGCATATCGACATCACCAAGTTCGACGCGCGCCCGATCGTCGACGCGATGGCCGATATGAGCTTCACCAGCCGCGATCTCGGCCGCGCGACCAACATCTACAACCAGATGCTGGCCGACAAGGACTGCACGATCTTCCTCGTCATCGCCGGCTCGACCTCGGCGGGCGGCTGCATGGATCTCTATGCCGAGCTGGTGCGCAACAACATGATCGACGGCATCGTCGCCACCGGCGCGACCATCGTCGACATGGATTTCTTCGAAGGCCTCGGCCACAAGCATTATCAGGCGCTCGAGATCCCCGACGACGATACGCTGCGCTCGCTTTACATCGACCGCATCTACGACACGTATATCGACGAAACGGACCTCCAGAACGTCGATCACACGATCTTCGAGATCGCCGAAAGCCTCGAGCCCAAGGCTTACAGCTCGCGCGCCTTCATCCGCGAGATGGGCAAGTATCTCGTCGAGCACGGCAAGAAGGAGAACAGCCTCGTCAAGCTCGCTTACGAGCATGACGTGCCGATCTTCTGCCCGGCGTTCGTCGACTCGTCGGCCGGCTTCGGCCTCGTCAAGCACCAGGTCGACGCAGCGAAGGAAGGCCGTCCGTATCTGATGATCGACGCAGTCGCCGACTTCCGCGAGCTGACCGACATCAAGATCGCGGCGGGCACCACCGGACTGTTGATGATCGGCGGCGGCGTGCCGAAGAACTTCATCCAGGACACCGTCGTCTGCGCCGAGATTCTCGGCCATGAGGACGTCGCGGTGCACAAATATGCGGTGCAGATCACCGTCGCCGACGTCCGCGACGGCGCCTGCTCGTCCTCGACGCTGCAGGAGGCCGCCAGTTGGGGCAAGGTCAACACCGGCATCGAGCAGATGGTCTTCGCCGAAGCCGGCAGCGTGATGCCGCTGCTCGCCTCGGACGCCTACCACCGCGGCCACTGGAAGGAGCGCGCCAAGCGCGGCTGGGCGAAGCTGTTCGCCTGACAAACCTGAGCAGAGTATAGGGAGTCGGCCGGGTCCGAGACCC
>Ga0247823_10000849_pt1 | contig 25745 bp, 13 predicted proteins | sample 13C_PalmiticAcid_2_FD_192426 | JGI IMG/M metagenome (GOLD analysis project Ga0247823, IMG submission 192426) | Soil microbial communities from agricultural site in Penn Yan, New York, United States - 13C_PalmiticAcid_Day30 | ecosystem: Environmental > Terrestrial > Soil > Agricultural land... | reverse complement strand
CCTCCAGCGCCCCGCTCCAGAATCCCGCCAGCCACGCTCCATCCTTCTGGATGTTCTCGAAGCTCAGCGACATCCGGCGGATGCGATGGATCGTCGCGCCGACGAGGAACATGTCGGTCTCGGTGGAAACCTTCTGCTCGGAGACGAACATGTTGAGCGTCTTGTCGTCGTCGCTCGAGCGGCGGAACCACTCCTTCGGAAGCGAGAGCGAGATGGCGTTGCGATCGTCGGTGAACGTCGCGCTCTCGCCGCTGGCCGGTGCGAACCCGATCGCCGCGAGCAGCCGCGCGATGTTCTCGCCGCGCTCGGAGGCGCCGCCGAGCGCGTAGGCGCGGCGCAGGTCGACGACGGACTCGGGGAGCCGGCCCATCTGCAGCATCACCTGGCCGCGCATGTAGTATGCGGGCATGCTCAGGCTGTCGAGCGTGATCGCCCGGGTGAAGTCCTCGAGCGCCGCGGGAAGATCCTTCTTGTTCGCGCGAATCGATCCGCGATTGAGGTAGGCGGCCGGGTACTCCGGCGCCAGCGCGATCGAGGCCGTGAGGCCGTCGAGCGCCCTGTCCTGATCGCCGAGCGTCAGCCAGCAGACCGCGCGGTTGTACGTGGCCTCGACGTTGCGCGCGTCGAGCGCGAGCGCCTGGGTGTAGAGATCGGCCGCGACGGCGTAGTCCTTGCGCGCGAGCGCCTGGCTCGCCTCAACCATCAGCGGCGCCAGCTCCTGCGCGTGCGAGGAGATGGCGGCGAGCATGAGAATGGCGCCGAGCGCGCCGGTGCGAAGTATCACGATGAGCGGGGATTTTCTGGGAGATGCAAACCGACAAGATAACCCGTGGCGTGCCCGGGCCGTGGGGAAGAATCGGTGCACCGTCCGGGACCGGATCCTCCGTGACGGCGCATCTCCGAGGCCTGGGAGCTCCGGGACCCTGCACTGCAAAGCATCAGAGCACTTGGCCACGCACGTGATTTTTTCGTTGATTCCCCCCACACTCTCAGAGCCGAGCTACCATGCAGTTGATCGTCGACGACCATCCTCTCCTTCTCGTCTCCGCGTTCTCGTCCGTCTTCGAGCATCCGCTCGGCGATCTGGAGTCTCCGCCGTGGCTGCGCGAGCTTCTGGCGATCGACGCCGCGGCGCCGGTCGAACGCACCGAGGAGACGCGCGCGGCGGTGCGCGACCTTCTGCGCTGGGGAGGCTACAAGCCAACCGGCCGCGGAAAGCCCGCGTCGGAGTATCTCGTGCGCGCGGCGACCGAGGGCACACTCGGCTCGATCAACGCGGCGGTCGACGCGTGCAACGTGGTCTCGCTGCACAGCGCGCTGCCGATCAGCCTGATCGACCTCGATCGCGCCGTCGCGCCGCTGCGCGTCGCGATCGCGGCCGACGATGCGTCCTACGTCTTCAATGCCTCCGGACAGACGATCGATCTCGGTGGGCTGCTCTGCGTCCACGACGCCGAGGGTCCGTGCGCCAACGCGGTCAAGGACTCGCAGCGCACGAAGACGAGCGCCGCGACGACCTCGACGCTCGGCGTGATCTGGGGCGTGCGCTCGGCGCCGGAGCTGCTTGAGCGTGCAGCCGATTGGTACCGAGATCTCGTCAAGCGTCTCGGTGCAATCACGACTTACACTTGATAGGACGAGAGAGATTAGAACCCATTTAACACGGGCCGGCTGTTTGCTCTCTTCCGGGACTAGGGCATATTGCCCTCAGTTGGCGCTTCGACTTTCCGCCGAGTCACGCCATTTCTATTGGCCCCCTTTGCCCCAACCCAACTCTCTTCGATCACGGGGGCAGAGCCTTTGGGAAATCCGATACGTCTCTAAGTTCTCGGATGCATAATCCGCTCGGTGGCTGGCGCGATCTATCGCAGCCGGGACGAGGCGCGATGACATCTTAGGGCTCCATATGTCGGGCGGCGATGGCAAAGTGAACAGAAGGCTGGAGAGGCTCGCCAAAAGCATCTGCGGCCTTAATGCATCTTACAGCATCTTACGGATGGGAACATGACGATCATTGGACTGCTCGCCGACCTGCTACGCATTGTCCTAGACAAGTTGATCGGCCTGCGACTTGAACAACGGGCAGACGCCCGATACTTGCTTCTGAGCGAGCTACTGAGCCTGCTGAAAGCAATATCATCGCTCGAGACAGCCGCTGTCGGCATGGCAATGTACCTCAGGACATTCTCTAGCGGTGGCAACTGGCGGATGTGGCGAGCTCATGTTGAGCCGCACGTTCGAGACCTAATGAACGCCACAAGCGCACTCGAATCGAGCTGCAATCATCTCGGTTCAGCGCTGGAGCTATATGCCCCGCCTCTGGCGAAGCTATTGTCTGATGTTCGCGTCGGCAAGCAGCGGCTTGTTTCAGCATTTGGGATTATAGCATCGCAGCCGTGGCTTCGCCTCGACAGCGCGCACGGTTCGGATTTGTCTCTAGTACGCTTGACACTGCTCGAACTAGATCCCACAACGCGCGATGATGACGCTTACGGCGAGATTCTCACGGCGTTCACGTCCGTCGCTGACAGTAGGTCTGGGGATAAGCGTGACCTGGCACAAAGGCAGCAGCACCTAGTCGAGGTCTTTCGATCAAGTACTTCGCTCCACACTCTGCAAGCCGACGAACATGATAGCTTGGCAGCTCTCGGGCAAGCCTTGGACATCCATTTGGCGAGAATCACTTCCGCAAAGGAATCACTCCGCGACTATATCGTCTCGAATTTCACGATGGCCGAATACGTCAAGACCATCGGCGCCTGAGCGCGCTCACGTTCGGACACCGGCCGGACCATTCAATCCCCCCGTCGATCTAAATACAGGTCAGCTTGATCACGATCGCCACCCAATCTCGCGCCTGCCGCTTCGGTTCATTCAACGGGTGTGCTTGAATCCCTCACCGGAGGTGAAGCGGCTGCGCTGGGAACCATACCGCAGCATATTCGCATTCAGTGGCGCGATTCGTACACACAGCCGTTGAAATGCTGTCGACCAGAGGATGAGCGCTCCCCCGCCCGGCCGCCTATTCGTGAGTTGCCTTAGACTGAATCAGAACAGCCCGGCTATCGAGACGAGCACATCCTCGAATGCACGTTTGTTGATCCCGAAGCTGAAATACGATTCGATGACGCTCCCCGGGAAGTTCGCCCCGACGGCTATGCTTCCATAGGCGTTGAAGTCATAAGTCAACGCAAGTGCCCGCACTTTTGCGCTGTCGGAGAACAGATGCCTCGTTATCGCAAACGCAAAGCCAAGGCGATTGATGGAGAGCATTGGTCGGACAAAATCGTCGCCAGGGACGGCAACGTCACTGAACGCCAATCCGACCTCGAAGACGGCTTCGTTATCGTTCCCCTCGACGAACGTCGGTCGAAACGTCCCTCCGGCTACGACGAACGGTACGTATCGTGCGCGAAAGATGCCCAACTGCTCGGCCGGGTCCAGGGCACGCATGCTTCGAAGCGACGCCTTGTAGTTACGATAGAGTATGCGCGTTCGCGTGAGATTCGAATCGAGGATAACGTCAGAGAGCTGGATACTGGGCCCGGCAACAGCTGTGTCCGCAAGCCGGGAGAGGTTCTCCTCAATGAATCGTCGGCGCAGCGAATCGCGCAGTCCACCCAGACTTTCCAGGTTTGCCGTTGTCGCCGCAATGGTCTGCGTGATCGCCGAATCAATGAGGTTCGTAACGGATGGAAGTTCGGGGACGGATCTCAATGCGCGAGTCACGAGCGTGTCGATTCTCAGACCCAACACAGAGTCGCTCAACCCAATTCGTCGATCGAGCGCCGAGTCCAGCATGCCACGAATCCCGACGATAAGTTGAGCAGCTTGAGCCAACCTCGCTGAATCAGTAGCCGAGCGCGTGATGGAGTCGAGCGCACGCTCTGTCGACCTACGCATATTGCCGAGTGCGTCACGGTACTCCTGAGCAGGCGCTACAAACTGCAGTGACTGACGCAAATTCTCTTGCGCAGCGAGCCCGTATGACGTCGTCGCGGAATCGATCGCGCGCGCGAGCCTTTCACGCAGGGCCAGTGGGCTGAACGCTGAGTCGAGACGTCGAACGGCGTCCCCTATTGATCGCAGGAGCCTGATGGAGGCGATCCGCTCAGGCGCCGCCTGCCGCCCAATGTTCATTATCGCTTCGACCTCAATCCTTTGAATGGCATCGCCGAGTTCGAATGACGGGAGCAGTACCTCCCAATACATTCCCCCATCTCTGCGATCCGCTAGCCGCGTGAAAATGTGCGGTCCGTAGTAGACCGTGACACGCACCGAGTCCATCTGCTCCCGCGTCACGAATGTCGGAAAGAACCGAAGCACGTTTCGCGCTTCGATGAGCGGCTGCCCGTCGAGTGAATTGCCCACGGCGTAATAGCTCAGCACGTTGTCCTCCTCCTGGGCCAGGAGGGGCCCGGGCGTCAGAGTCAGGAAGACCAATAAGGCAGCAATGGCTCTATGCTTAGTTTGTCTCATTGCTGTCTGGTGATTGGATACGTGATCTGGAAGAGAGGCGTTGACGCACCGTTTCGGTGCGAGACGCCCAACGTCACTGTTGGCGACCTGTCGTCGCTACTTCTCACGCTTCCGGCGAGCGACCAGCCGGCGACACGTTGCTTGTCAATCTCCGGGGGGCTTGTCACGTTGAAGAACGCGATGCCGGCGATATACCGCTCGCTCACTTTGTGAGACACTCCGAGGCCCGCCTCGAGTCCCCAGGTATCGCCTCTTATCCCAGAGGCGAGCAGATCGATCTGGGTGCGGTTCCAGGAGTACCGCACCTGCATCCCCAGAAGCGCTTGTGGAGCAGCCGTCTCTTCGGGCTGGAATGTCCCGTTGAAGAATGCGCCGATCTGGAGGTTCTTCGACTGCGTATAGGCGAGTGTTATGCCCGCGCCGAGGGAGTTCTCGCCTTCCGAGATGGAGAGGCCAGCATCGCCGGCAACCAGCCACGAGTTGAAGCGATCAATCGCCGATCGAAGTTGATGCTCCGCGGAGTTCAAAGCCTCGGTCAATGCACCATTGCCTGCCACGACTGCTGGTGCGAGCATTTCTTCGAGCGCCTTCTTGTCTAGCCTCGCCGAGGACGCAGCCCACTGTGCTGGATCCGAGAAATTGAACGATGGCTCGTTTTTCGTGATATGAGTGCGTAGTCGGGATTCGAGCTCATCGATAAACATCGAGGACAGGCGGTAGTAAACAGTGCCATCACGCGGACTCTTGAGCTCAGTGAGTGCATAGTTCAGTGCCGCCTCGAACACCTGCCGGAGCATTGGGGCGCTCACGATCCGGATCTCTCTGGCGATCGTCTCCGAGGCACCCTGGATCAGATTCGCGATCGCTACAGCACCATTCCTTCGCGCTATCTCGAACGCGTCGTCGAACGAGACCGCACTCGTGGGAATCGCCAATGAAAGCGTGGCCGTCGGACTGCTCAGTGTCAATCGCTCACTACCAAGCGCGGGCAACTGGACAGTACTGAGCGCAGAGAGCGGCGTCGAGATGAACTCGCGGAACTTCTTCATCTTCTCATCAAGGATCTCCAATCGCGCCCCCTTCGTCATTCCCGACCACTGACCATCGATCTCCTTCTGCACGGCGCGGAACACTTCCGGCCGTGTCAGCAGCGAATTCTGCGTGACGAGAGAGTGCAGTGGCGTTATCCTCTGGGCCCGAGCACCGGCCGAGACAACGACCAGTAGGAGAAGAATGAACTGTCGGTTCGGCATGACGCGTCCAGGTGGTTAGGGAACGACGGGGTAGGCAATGGATATCCGAAACTGGCCTCTGGACGAATGGTCCGTCCAGAAGATTCCAGTGGAGACTATCGGCGAACCGAGCGAGGCGCCCTTGATCGAGACCGCACAGGAATATGAAGGCAACGCCGAATGATCGGCGAGCAGGAATGCGGAGACCCCGGAGACGACCGAGCCCGCCCGGGCGCCAATGCCTAGTGCCAATTGGCCTTTCGGTCGCTCCTCACGCGCAAACACACCGCTTCCGAATGCACTCAGCTGCCACTCCGGAAGGAACGCCGGGACTGCGTCTAAACGGACGGCGATGCTCCCGTGTGCCGCGACGAGCTCCTCCGGGGTAAACTCGCCACGCGCCGAAACGAGAATCCCTGGCAGCTTCCACGCGGGAATCGTCAACAGACCCAGGTTGATCGCCGGGACGACCTCTTCGTGGATTCCGAGCGATACGCCACCGTTTGTCGTTCCACGCATCTGAGAGACCCCGACCCCCACGTCCGCAATGATTGGTTCGACCGGTTGGAGGCTCTCGAGAATTGCGGTTTTGGCGGCGGCGAATGCTGTTGCCAGGTCGGTCCGCACGATACCGAGAGCGTCGTCGAACCACTTCTCCAGCTCTGGCTCCCAACCAGTGGGCGTCCGGCCGGAGCCCCACCTGCCTTGCCACTCGAAGGGATCGACGGTCATGTGGGCGTCGCCTGATGAGGTTAAATGTGCCGACAGTGAGACCATGATCCTGTTCGCCGCGGAGCGCGCCAGCCATTGCGCCACTGTTGCCCCCGATTCTGTCGTATCTAGAGACTCGGCTATCGCCTGCTTAAGCATAGGCTCCAGACCGCTCGCAAACGCCGGCACGCGCCACGATCCGCTAAATCTGTTGATTTCACTCTCGAGCGCTTCGGAGACTCTAGTCCGGAATTGTTCGATCGAAACCCCAGTCGAGAATGTCGCGGGTGTGACAGGTGTTCCGGTCAATTTCAAAGTGAATGTCGGCGGGCTTCCCGTTGTTACGCCTGTGGTGCACTCCAAGTGTCGGTTCAGCCCAGCGAGATAACTCGATATCAGAGCGTCGAGGATAGTTCTTTTGGCTCTCGACGCAAGCGTTGGGTACGTTGCATTCAAGACCTCCTCAAGTGTACGTACCTCGCTCGGTCGATCGATGCTTGAATGAAGCAGCATGAGATGGTGCATCGGCTCCATCGGCTGCGCCCGGACGGCCGTGGCGACCATTGTGAGGGCAATCAGAACAAACCAGTGCTTCATGGTCAAGATTCCCTGGCGTGATGAAGGCCACAGCCGGTCGCCAGTCGCACGACTCGGCCGTCTGGCGCGGTGTCGAAGCATCGGACGCGGCGCTGCCGCGATCTGCGCGAAATAGCAGCGGAAAAGAGCCGGGGAATCCGGCTGGGAGGTGGGATTAATTTGGGGGCGTTGCGCCCGCGATGGTATGGGCACCGACCTTACTTTTCGGTCGCAATGGCGACCGGGATGGCCGGAATGTCCTGAAGCTATTCGGATTGTTCGAGTGACGCCGTCAAGTGGCGTTGAGTGCGTCTTCTCGCCCGCGGCACACTACGGGTCTTGGAAACGGCGGTTGCCGTAGATCGGTCAGCGATCTCAGCCGATCAATCAATCGGTACCTAGAGTTATCCCCGCCCAAGCATCTCCTCCACCGAGTCGGACGTGATGTACCGAGCCGGCTCTTCCCCAACGGCGATGGCTTTGAAGTGCGACTTCGCGCAGGCGATCTTCGAGCGTTCGACTTCGCGCAGGTCGTCGCCGAAGAGGCTGCTCTTCGTCTCGACGACGAAGTAGAGCCGCTCCGCCCCGTCGGTCTCGATCAGCACCGCCCAGTCGGGGTTGTAGCTACCAAGTGGTGTCTGGATCGTGAACCAGACCGGTAGCTTGGCATAGACCTTCACCGCGTCGTTCTTCTCAAGGTCATCGGCAAATGTTCGCTCGGTGGCCGAGTCGTAGACGACGTGCTCGTAGACGGACTTCTTTGTCTCCGTCTTCATGTTCCGAAGGTACCCGGCCAGCTCCTCCTTCTCAAACAACTCCTGAGCGTAATAGTCATCGTCGCCGAGGCGCTGATAGCGGATGCCGTCGACGATCGCAAGACGCTTGCAGCGGTTGATCGCCTCGCTGGCCGTCTCGATGAAGGCCTGTGGATTGCGCTTGAAGTCGTTCAGTCGATCGCTCCGCCGCAGGACCTCGACGATCGTCCTTCGCGTCAGTTGTGTTCGATCCTGGAGCTCGGTCAGCACGTCGGGCAGATCGATGTTCTGCTCATCGAGCATTACCGTGGCCGCGCCGGAGCGCTCGGTAGCTTCGACACCGCCCTTCATAATCTCAATGCCTGCCTTGCGCCACAGCAGCCGCGACGCCGGGATCGCCGGAGCATCGTTGAGCGCGTCGATGCACCGCTCGATGAGTTTCGCGTTGTCGAACTGCACTCGATAGGTCGTCTTGTGCTTGATGCGGTCCCAGAGCTCTTTGAACTCCTGGCTCTGGAGTACGGCCTCGCGCGGACGCACGCTCCTTCGCTCATCAGCATTCTTGATCTCGAGACGACCCGCAAGCTTGCGGAGAATCTCACGGACCTCGGGCAACTGGTCCTGGAATGGCTCGGGCAGCGACAACGTGCCATCCCTCAACGCGACTCGAAGGTCATCGCTGATCTTGCCGCTGGGGTCAATGTAGCCGTTGCCCCTGAGGTGTTCCCAGATCTCCGACGAGTGATCGAATCCGAGGGGTGCAGCCATCCCATCCGGCCCTGACACAGCGATCGCTGCGAACTGATGCCGCTCGACGATCCCGAACTTGATTCCGGTGTCGTCCTCGATCTCTTTCTGTAGGTTCTCTGCGAACTCCTGGTAGCTCTCGGTTGCGATCACCGTGAGCGTGTTGATGTCGAAGCCGCGAAGTCGCTGTCCCTGCTGGTTCACACAGAGACGGAGACCACGACCGATCGTCTGGCGGCGCTCGCGCTCCGTGCGGATGTCGCGCAGCGTGCAGATCTGAAAGACGTTCGGGTTGTCCCATCCCTCGCGGAGCGCGGAGTGCGAGAAGATGAATTTCAGCGGCGTTTCGAACGACAGAAGCTTCTCTTTCTCCTTCATGATCAGGTTATACGCCCGCTCGGCGCTGTCTCTTCCAGTCTGATTCCCCTCGGATGTATCAGTCCAACCGCCCGTGCGGTCGATCGAGAAGTAGCCGTTGTGGACCTCCTCGGGCGGCCGTGAGAAGTCTGCCTCGCCGAAGAGCGCCCGATAATCGGGATGGTTCATGAAGCGGCGATACTCATCCTCGAAGGCGCGCGCGTAGTCACCCTTCACCACATTCCCGTCAGCGTCATAGCTGCGATACCGCGCAACCTCGTCGACGAAGAAGAGCGAGAGCACCTTGACGCCGTGCGACCTCAGCCGCAGCTCCTTGTCGAGGTGCTCGCGGATCGTCCGCCGGATCATCTCCCGCTGGATCGACAGTCCGTCGACGTCGCCGTATGCCTCACCCGGCTTAAGGAAGACCTCGCCGCCGGGCACTCGTAGCTCCATGAACTCACCGCCGCGGCGAACCCTGATCTCACCGATCCGACAGTCGTTGTAGACGGCACGGCCAGTCTCCATCTCGAGCATCATCCCATCGCGCACCTTGCGCTCAACCCGCTTGACTACCCCCTTTGATTCTACGTCGAGCTTGAGCCTCGCGGAGATGACTCCGCGCTTGTTCTCCACGGAGAGCAGCCGCACGTATGGCCTATTGTGGGCATCCTCGACGGTGGCCGAAGCGACCTCGATCTGCTTGACGAGACGCCGGTCACAGGCATCGACGGCATCGAGTCGGTAGACCATGTGGTGCTTGTTGACGTGCGTCGCCGAGTAGCGCAGCGTACAGAGCGGATTCATCGCGTCGAGCGCCTCCTTGCCCCGCCCCTCGAGCCCACCGTCGACGCTCTGCGGCTCATCGACGATGATGATCGGCCGCGTCGAGCGAATGAGATCGATCGGTCGCTCGCCGCCGGTCTTTTCGCTGTCCTTGTAAAGGTTGTTAACGTCCTTCTTGTTGATGGCGCCGACGGTGACCACCATCACCTGGATGTGCGGGCTCGTCGCGAAGCTCCTGACCTGGCCCAGCTTCGAGGAGTCGTAGAGGAAGTACTCGAACGGCACACCCGCGTACAGACTGCGCATGTGCTGCTCGGTCATCTGCAGCGACTTGTAAACGCCCTCCTTGATGGCGACCGACGGAACGACGATGAGGAACTTGGTGAACGCGTAACGCCTGTTGAGCTCGAAGATCGTCCGCAGGTAGACATAGGTCTTACCGGTTCCTGTCTCCATCTCGACGGTGAAGTCGCGCGACGGGAGCTCCTGACTCGGCGCGACTCCCGAACGGAGCTGAACGGCGTGGAGGTTCTTCAGGAGCTCGTCCTCGAGCAGGCGCAGTTCGTTGCCAATGCCGAGCTCGTCACCGGCAAATCCGAGCGCCTCCTGTCCCCCGAGCGCCTGGCGGGTGACGGTGAACTCGGTCCTGCAGATCTCCTGGCCGCGAAATAGGTCGCAGACGGCGTCGATCGCCTGGAGCTGATAGTCGAGATCTGGTTCGAAGTGCAGCTTCATGAGTCGGATTCGGGGTCTTGATCGGATGTTTCGTTCCGGCGCTCGATCACTTTGGCTTTTTCTTCGAATGCGTCTCGAAGCTCGCGCTCGCCCAAAGCCTCGTTCAGCTTCCGTCGTCGTTCCGCGAACCGCTCGTACTCGGCATTCGCTCGGCCGACAGCGTCGTCATGGCTGATGCGACCGGCATTGGAAAGGACGTCGCGATCGTTGAAGGCGAGAAACTCGTCGAGCTTCTTCTCCCAATCGGCAAGGAACACCTGCTTCCGACGCCGCGCCTGGTCCTCGGCGAAATCGAGCCACATGACGACGATGCGGTTGAGCTCGCCGATCTCCCCTGCGGTCAGATAGTTCTTTGCGATGATCACGTCGGCCTTCGAGACACGGTCTCCTTTCCAGCTCGTCAGGCCCATGTTGAGTGCGGAGCCATCTGAACGGGCGGCGACGATCTCGGCGGCCGTGTGTCCGGTCGCGGCGAAGTGGAGCTTGTTCTGCATGATTCGAAAGAAGCCGGCGACGATGGAGCTCTTCGGATCGTAGTCCGCCGCAAGCGCGAAGATCTCCTTCACTCGCAGGTAGATGCGCGCCTCACTCGCGCGAATGTCCCGTATGCGTTCGAGGAGCTCGTCGAAGTAGTCGGGCACGCCGGAAGCGACATGGGGCGGACTCTTCAGACGTTCGTCGTCCATGACGAATCCCTTCACGAGGTACTCGCGAAGGCGCTCCGTCGCCCACTGACGGAACTGAGTGCCTCGAGGCGACCGGACGCGGTACCCGACAGCGAGGACAGCTTCGAGACTGAAGTGCTCGATCACCCGTGTCACGGAGCGGGACCCTTCAATGCGAACTATCCGGAATTTCCGGATAGTTCGTTCTGCATCGAGCTCTCTCTCTTCGTACACGTTTCCGAGATGCTCGTTGATCGTCCGGACGTCCTTCTGGAAAAGCTCGGCCATCTGCGCCTGGGTCAGCCAGAGCGACTCATCAACGAACCGACAGTCTACTCGCGTCCGGCCGTCCTCGGCCGTGTAGAGTACGATCTCGCCCGCACCTTCCGGCTCGGCTGAGTCGTCAGTAGCATGGACTGGTGTGTCGCTCATCACAGACTCCGCACGGTGCGCAGCCCGTGCTGTCCGAGGATCGCCGCCATGTTCGTCTTCGAAACATCATCGGCGAACGCGCTGTCGCGGAAGACGCACGTGGTCTCGCCCGCCGGGGCGAGCTCGCCGTGCCACTCGACGATCCCCAGCGCTAGGGCCTCGACGCTCTTCGGCTTGATCTTCTCGCTAAGGCACGCGATGAGCACACCGCCGCCGACCGCGTGAACGGGGCTTCCGGCGATCGTCCGTGTCTCGATCGGCACGCAGAGGTCGAGACCGAGCTTCAGAAGCAGCTCGTAGAGCACGTCGGTCTCGGTACGTCCGGGCTTGATGTGTTCGACCGCGTCAAGCAGAGTTTGGTCGAGATTGTCGCGGTCGGGATCCCATGTGCGGATGTTGCTCGAGTCGAGCTTGAAGACGCGGAAGCCGAGATCCAAACTCTGCTCGCCACTACGCTGCGCGATCGCCCCGCCGGCGCGTCGCAGACGCTCCTTCGTCAGTTCCGCGATGTTTCTAGCCACCCCGATTCGATCGCAGAGGTCGAGCGCCACTTTTTGGGCCCGATCCGCGGGAAGTATCGGTTCAGGGAGTTGAACAAGGATGTATCGTCGATTTCCCCCGTCGGCGGCATTCTGCTCCATTACTGCGTGACCAGTCGAACCTGAGCCAGCGAAGAAATCCAAGATGACCTCATCCTTCAACGGGTGAGATACGTATCGAATCCAACGCGCCAAGACTTCGTGATCCTTGGGACTGTCAAACACCTTTGAGCCAAATAGGCGGAGCATCGTGTTCGACGCCTGTAGGGCGCTTCGATAGAAATACGTCCCCGCGACCTGAATGCCGGTCTCATCCGACTCGGCATCGATGACATCATCACTCTCCTCACCGTCATCGACGCGCACTAGATATGTTTTTCGAATCGGCGGTTCGGTGTGGTCCTCACGGAAGGCAACGCGTCCAGACTTGATCATCTGATTCATCCTTTCCGGCGTCGCATACCTCCAACCGCCCTCCGGCACTTTGCACGCCACACCTGTACGAGGGTGGATCACATCGTACCGGGGGCCCCCTCCGCCCGGCCACGACATGTTGTCATCGCGCCAGACGCCTCGATCATCAACATTTCCATATCTAGACAGTCGCTTTGCGGGGTGATCTTTAGGCAGGTTCGCGTAGAATTCACGGATCCCTTTTTCAATGCTCCTCGTGTCATCATCGAATCGTGCGACCAGCCGCAGATACTCCGACTGAATTGCGTCTGCGCCCGGCATCGCTTCACGCCAACGCACGCCCATTTGCGACAGATGCGCCTTTGATCTTGCATAGACAACGATATAGTCATGGCCAAGCGAGAACAATGTAGCATCATTTTTTCGGCCTTTTTCCCACACGATCTGAGCAACGAAATTCTCCTCACCAAGGACTTCATTACAGATTGCGCGAATGTGGGTGACTTCATTGTCGTCGATGCTAATGAAGATCGCCCCATCGGGCTTCAGAAGCTGCCGCGCGAGCGAAAGCCTCGGATACATCATATTCAACCAGTCGGTATGAAACCGGCCGCTCGCCTCGGTATTGCTGCTGATCTTCCGTCCGCCCTCGACCTGCCCCGTCAGCTCGAGGTAGTTCTGAATGTTGTCGCGATAGTCGTCCGGATAGACGAAGTCCTTCCCCGTGTTGTACGGCGGGTCGATGTAGATGAGTTTGACCTTCCCCGTGTGACTCTTCTGGAGGAGCTTCAGGACTTCGAGATTATCCCCCTCGATCATGAGGTTCTGCGTCGTGTCCCAGTCGACACTCTCTTCGGGACATGGCCGCAACGTCCCGGTCGACGGAGTCAGTGCAAGTCGGCGCGCGGCGCGCTTGCCGTGCCAGTTGAGGCCGTATTTCTCGTCGGCGTCGGTCACGGTCGCATCTCCAACGAGGCTCTTGAGCACATCGACGTTGACGGCGACGCCGTCGGCGCACTCGGTCACGAGCTCGGGAAACATCGCCTTGAGTCGCTCGATGTTCGCGGCGACGAGGTCATCAGAGCTAGCGATGGGATCGCTGGCAGTGATCGGTGTCAGAGAGGGCTTGATCTTTGCGCCGCGCATATGGGTTCAGTCGAGCTGTGAGTTGGAAACGTAGAAGTTGATCGGAACGGCCGCGCATCGAGCGACGGAGGCACACTCGGGCTCAGAGACCTGCGTCGATCGCGTCGGTTATGAAGCGGACGCCACGCATGACGCGGTCCTCAGCGTCGACACGCTCGCCCTCATAGTCGCGCTGCTTAATGCGAAGCACGCGATCATCGCCGACGGAATGCTGCAAGCACACCGAATCGAAGATCTCGCGGTATTGATCGCGAGGCTCGCTCAGCGTGAAGCCCTCATCGATGCTCCCAATCGCGATTTCGCTCGCCCCCAGCGTCAGGACTGGTTGGTTGGTGGTCCAAACGCAGGGCTCTTCAACGCTGGACGGCCGGTCACAAGCACGCCAGATCGCGTAGAGGATTGCATCCCAGCTCCGACCGTTGAGCCGCGTAGCGTCGAGTATGCGGCGGCGGTAACTGAGCGAGCCGCCGTCGGTGACGACCATACCTGTTCGGCCGACGTGGAGGAGCCCGTAGCGCACGAAGTACCAGCGCCACGAGAACTCCCGCGCGTCCTCTGCGGACTCGAGCCACTCTTCCTTCAGTCGATCGAGCAGGATCGATACATCGCAGTCTGAGGTGGCGACCTCGTCGAGCAACTCGCCAAGAGCGCCGCGCAGTCCGGCGAGATCGGCCTCGCCGCCTCCAGTCATCAGCTCTCGCCAGCGCTCGCGTCCGCCACGGCCACCGAACAGGTACTTCGCCTGCCCCTGGAGCTTTCTGGAAAAGTCACCGAACGTGAGGAGAGCGTCGGCAACCTGGGGGTACGAGGCCTCGTCGGCGAAGAGACGCTGAAAGGCCGTTACACGTCGCTCAAACACCGATGAGTCAAGTTCGATGCACGTCAGGCAACCACGGAGAATCGGATGATCTTCGAGCTCCAGCAGACACGACTTCAGATCTGGCGCGTCTTGCAGAAACGCGACTTTGCGACTCTCGTCTTCCCTCTGATCGCTGTTGAGCGACGTGACATCATCGAGCTCACCGTACATCAACTGCTCGACGTCCTTGACGTGCTGTGGCATGCGTTCGCGGCGCAGCTCGTTCTCGGATGCCTCGAGCATGTTCCTGAGAACACGCAGGCGGCGCGCGACATCCACGGCTGCCTCCGTGCGGTGCAGGAGAACTGCAAAGAGGAGGAGCGTGTCCTGAAGCGAGAACTCGCGCTGCCCAGCGGCAGGCGCACCGTATCGGCGACAGCACGCTTCGAAAAGGTCGACTGCGTCGAGGGAGCCTGTACCGCGTCTCGGGAACAGCGTCACGAGCTCAGGCCGGCTTCTGTTGTGTGCCCTCGTAAACAGATCGCCGAACAACGCTCCGACGTCACACCCAATCCATGTGTCGAGGGATCGGAACAGGAAGTCGCGATGACTGCTGGACCGCTCGCCACGAGCAAACGTGTTCGAGGCGCGATCGAGTAGCTCGCCATCGGTCGTGCCTCCATCGAGCCACTGACAGATGTCCGTGAGAAAACCGAGTTGCCGAAGGAACTCATCGTCGATGAGGTCATCGTCGCCGCGGTAGATCCAGAACACGTCCGCCCACTCGCCGTCGAACTTCTTCGCCAGCTCGACGCCCTTCTCCGGATCGACACTGGACACCTCATGTTCGAAGAGTGCCTTGAAATTCTCGAAGGGAGTCAGTGGCCTCCCACGCGAGTTCATTCTGACATAGAGCTCTTCGCCAGATCCAAGGACGCTCTGATCGATCGGGAGCAGGTGAAAGGTGATGGCGCGCTCCCGCACCAGCCTGGTCCACGCGACCCCATGATCCTCCGACCCGAACCGCTCATCGATGGCATCGAGCATCACCAGCATCGAACGGATGGTGGGATCGTGCCGCCAGGTCGCGAGGTACCAGGCCTGATCCTGAATCCACTCGGACAGCGAGCGCATTGACGCCCATGGAATGACATCCCCATCGGGCCGTTCGCAGCGCACGAGTCGCTCGCAGAAGAGACGCGCGCCTGGCCTCGTCGCGTAGGAAAAGCTCGTCCAACTGTCGCCGCGATTCAGTGTGTTCGCACGGAATGACAGATACCAGTTCAGGCGAAAGAGCGTCGTGAGTCGCTGCTGTCCGTCGAGCGGTCGAAGCGTGCCCTCTTCAACCGCACCGTAAACGAAATCAAGGCCCACATCCTCGCCCCCGGTGAGGGCTCGATGAAGAACCTCGAGGAATCCATTGCGGATACGCCGAACCGACTCGCTCTCGCGACCCTGTGCGTAGTCGCGCTGAATCAACGGGATCTCGATGCGCTCGACGACGGGCGTGTCCGGGACCCTGCTCGAGAACAGATCCGAGTACGACGTGACGTGGCTTCTCACGAGGCGCCCTCCGCGGTCAAAAACGGTCCGACCTTCTTGATGATCGCGTCGAGGTACTGCAGTCGATCTTGCGGGCTCCACAGGTGGAATTGCCGAGCGTCGGTGTTCGTGTAGTATTTCAGGAAGACGTTGCGCGTGCAGACGGGTATGAACTCGCCCTGACGATCCCGCATCAGAATCGTGCTCCGCTTCACTTCGAATACCGCATTGCCAAGCGCGCTGTTGGCGCCTGAGGAAAGGAGCGCGAGGTTGTCGATCGTATGCGGGTCTGTTGCCGACTGCGTATCACTCGCGAAGAAGGCACTCACACTCGCCGCCAGCAACACGAATTCGTGACGCGTGAGCTGTCGTGATAGAGCGACCTCTATGTCTCTGATGAGCTCTGCAGCTGCGGCCGCGTCTTCGGTCGGTAGCTCCACGAGCGCCTTGCGGTGTAAGTGCAGCCACTCGTGCCATTGTTCGGCTTTCGTCAGGTCAGCGGCGTTCTGCGCGTGGATATGCTCGAGCGACCAGCGCCCTTCTCTCAACGCCCGAAAGGAGAATAGCTCGGAAGAATTGCGGTTGTTTCGAACGGTTTCGACATTCATGAGCAGAAGGATGCGCGCGCACTTCTCGGCCTTCACCAGATAGCTGAGCTCGACCAGCTCTTCGCGTGTCACGCCGATCGTTCGGCGGATGAGATCATCGAGCGCCGACGTGAAGCCGCTCCGCGTCCTGCCACTGGCGGTCTCCATGAGCCTTCCGATCGGAACGCCTACTGCGACGAGAAAGCCGATCCGGTGGTACAGATCACGATCGTCGAACCAGCCCACCACGAGGGCATGAAGATCGACAACCTGATTCCAGATTTCATCCTCGGTATCCGCGTTCTCGACGGCCAACCGCAGCGTGTCGAACGTCCGATAGGGCCGACGCCGGAGACAAGACTCCGGCGGATCGATCCGATCCGCGAGGGCATCGAGCAGAAGGGTCAGTCGCGTTGGGTGATCCTCTGCCCGATCGGTCGTAATGAACGCCCAGAGCTCGGGATCGCGGAGGTCCCGTTCCATGGCATCCCATTGCGCGGCACGTTCAGCCGACCGGGCCGCGCTTCGACTGAGCAACAGGGCCTTGAACAGCTCGGCGTCCGTCAGCGGAATCCGCCCGACATTCAGGCGCGTGAAGAGGGTGACCGAGTCCTCGTGGTGCGGCGCCTCATACCAGATGACCCGCACGCACTTGAAGAGGTATCCGTAGAACTCGTTGGCAACGAACTGACGTCGAGTTGTGTGCCCGTCGAACCACGTCTTGATGCAGTGATACGCGCGGTGGATGTGAAAGAAGTCGATGTTCTTAGCGGCATCCACCGCGTCCGCCTCATACTCATGCCCAAGTCGCTCCAAGAACGAAGCGCTACCGGGTCGGGTCTCGTACGCGATCGTCCACGGAGGCGGCGCATTCTGAAGTCCCTGAACACGCATATAATGGAAGATCATATAGAGCGTCGTGAGCCGCTGCTGTCCATCGATCAGCTCCAGCACCGCCTCGTCTTGCAGCTCATCTTCCGATCGTGCGGCGTGCGCGACACGTCGCTTGACCACGATCGGCTGCAGACTGTACGGGCCGCCCTTACTACCCCATACATCATCGAGCAGTGCCGTGACCTCGTGCGGTCCCCACCGGTAACCACGTTGATAGCCCGGCACGAAAAACCTGCCGGCAATATCTCCAACGAGCTTCAGCTCCAATACCGCCTGCTCTATGTCGACGTTCGAAGTGATCATGGTCCTCACAGAAGCTTCATCGTATCGGCACGCACGGCCTCGAGGCGTCTGATTTCGAGGTTCATCTCGACGAGTCGTGGCGTTTGTCGCTCGCGCGCGGCGGAACGTCGCAACTGGTCAATCTGAGCGCTGATGCGCAGGTAGTTTCTGAGCGCCTCGCGCCGTCGGAGAGCGTCCTCGGAATCTGTATACGCCCGGAACGGCCGCCCCGTCTCGCGCGCAATGATCTGCGCGATCAACGTGTCGGTCCAGCCCTGATACAGTCCGAGCATGGAAGACCGCGGCTGCCGCGGTAGCGCCATCGCGCCGATCACACTGTGGCTGTCGTCGGCCGGTGTCGCCGGCTCAGTCGTCACGACGTCGCCCTCGAGTACCCACGCCTCCGATTCGGACTGTGACCAGCGCTTGTGCGCCACGGAGAAGTGCAGACGCCCATCGTGCTCGACGATGAGCAGCGCCGGGTAGGGCACGGCCCTGTGAATCAGCTGCAGGACACGGCCCACCGGCGCGGCATTGTCCGCTCGCAGTGACATCACCGCGATCTCGAGGTACTCACGCACGTCATCGCGATAGGCAGGTATCGCGACGGTCTCCGGCTTGAGCATGGCGACGAGCACCAGCTCGCGGACTCGCGTACGGAGCAACTTCCGGTCCCCGGACGTGCGTGCTGCCTGTTGGATCAGCAGCTCGCGCGACACGCGACGGTCCAGTCGTGTATCAGGCGGAAGTTCGAGTGCGTCGATCAGTTGGTCGGCCGTCATTTGTCCGGTTCGTCAATGATCGCGAGCCACGCGATCACTTCGAAGTCGTTCATGCCTGCGAATTCGCCGCGGGCGATGTGCGTCCCGCCGGGATTGAACAGGCTCGCCAACGACCGCTCGGCCGCGCGGCCGGCGATGGAGCTCGCCGCCGCGGCGAGCAGCGACTGCGCGTGCCGCATATCCCTGCCGTTATCCGACATCGAGTCAAATCGCTCACACGCAGCTACCTCAGGCTCGGAGCGCTCGCTACACAATCGTTTCAGGCAGTCGAGTACCTGCTTCGCCTGCGTGTGAGGCAGCACGACCGTGCCTTCATCACCGATGTGGACGAAGTAGAGTCGGCCAAGCGGATAGCCCGCGTCGACGGCGAGCAGGGCGGTGGGACTCTGGGCGCGCAAGCAGAAGATCATGCCGGGTGGGATATCGACGTCGCGGGCCGAGACGACCGCGCCCGTGCCGATCGGGACGCGCTCGAGGCGACCGGGCCAGGCGCGATTGAAGCGGGCGAGATCGATTCGGAAATCGGTGAGCGTGAGATCCGTAATCGAGACCCCCGTCGAGAGATCTTCGAGGTCTATCACGGCGTCCTGGAGCTTCAGCAACTGCTTGCGGCGGTACTCCAGGTCGTTCATCTGGTTGCCCGACTGCTCGTCGATGATGTTCTCCTCGCCTGTCGCGGAGACGTCGAGTAACACCATTCTTCCGCTGACTCTCTGCTCGAGATTGATGTACTCTTCGAGCTCCATGTTCGGCCAGAAATTCACGAGCTGGATGCGCTCATTCACCGATCCAATCCGGTCGATGCGACCGAACCGCTGGATGATCCTGACTGGGTTCCAGTGGATGTCGTAGTTGACGAGGAAGTCACAGTCCTGCAGGTTCTGTCCTTCGGAGATGCAGTCGGTGGCAATGAGCAGTTCGATACCCCCTTCCGACGCGAGGTCGTCCGGGCGCTCTTTCGCGCGGGGAGCAAAGGCGGATAGGATAGAGGAGAAATCCTTCCGTAATCGCGGAAGGGTCGTCCTGTACCGACCACTACCGGTCACCAGCCCCGCCTCCAGGCCGCGGTCCTTCGCCCACGTCGCCAGGTGCTCGTACAGATACTCGGCCGTGTCCGCAAACGCAGTGAAGACGAGCACCTTGCGATTGTCTGCGTTGATCGGCGTGCTCAGCTTCTGCTCGATGACCCGCCGCAGCTCGGCGAGCTTCGCGTCGCGCTCGGCATCGACATTACGTCCCGACTCCAACAGGCCTTGAAGCCGGCGACGGTCCTCTTCGAGTGCCTGACGCCACCGCCGAAGATCCACGTCGCTCAGCAACACCTTCACTTTCGATCCGACGAGGAGACTTTCGAATAGGGGGTCGTCGATGTCGATGTCGGAGAGATCGAGCCCCTCGAGCGTCGGCGCGTGCTCGTCGATCCGCGCCAGCATCGCCTCGACGTCCTCGAGCTGACGGGCTAGTGTCTTGACGAACGACGAAACGGCGCTCTCCATGCGCTTCAGGAGATTGATGCGCATCAGGTGGATGAGGCTCTGCTCACGCTGGCTTTGCTTGAAGAAACCGGCGCCACCCTTGACCGTTGTGCCGTACCTGGCGTCATACTCCTCCTGTTTGTGCGGCAGGACGTACGAGAGCGGGGCATACGCGGCGAGCTTCAGTCGCTTGATCTCGTCGTTGATCGTGGCGATACCAGGAAATCCCCCGGACACGTCGACATCGGCCTTGATGTTGAGCGGTGGCAGGCGCTCGGGAAATCGACCTGTTTCGTCGGTGCCGTAGTATTTCTCGATGTGCTTTCTCGAGCGGGCAATCGTCAGGAGGTCGAGCAGCGTGAAGTAGTCGAACCCGAGCATGTCGATGAGGTGCGACGGCGTCCGATCTTCGTCCGGCAACTTCAGCCAGGCGTTGAACTGCTTCTGAGCCAGCCGGGTGGTCGAGTCGATGCTCGCGACGCCGTGGGGACCCAGCGCGGCGTCGTCGCCCTCAGTCGCGAACGCAATCTGGTTCCTCAGATCGGCCAGGCGGTTGTTCACCGGCGTCGCCGAGAGCATGAGCACTCGAGTCTTGATGCCCTGCGCGACGATGCGCTTCATCAGTCGATCGTACCGGGTCTCGCTGTCGGCGCGCGGCGTCTTCTTGTTCCTGAAGTTGTGCGACTCGTCGATGACGACGAGATCGTAATTGCCCCAGTTGACGTGCGCGAGATCGACGTCGCCGGAGAGGCCGTGGTCGCGCGACAGGTCGGTGTGGTTCAGTACATCATAATTGAGCCGGTCGGCTGCGAGGATATTGCGCCGATCGTTCGCCTTGTAGATCGTCCAGTTCTCTCGGAGCCTCTTCGGGCAGAGGACGAGCACGCGGTCGTTGCGTAGTTCATGGTACTTGATGATCGCGAGCGCTTCGAATGTCTTGCCAAGACCGACGCTGTCGGCAATGATGCAGCCACCGAACCTGTTGAGCTTGTCGATGGCGCCGACGACGCCGTCGCGCTGGAATCGAAACAACTTCTTCCAGACGACCGTGTCATGGATCCCGGTCGCGGATCGTATGACCTCTTCTTCGTCCAGCGCATCACCGCGCTCACCGAAGAGGTGATGGAGCATGAACGCGTAGACGAGCTCGGGCGAGCGATGGCTTGCCATCTCGTCAAGTAGTCGACTGAGCTCATTGAGCGTCTCGCGATCATCGCTCAACTCGGCCCACTTCCCATCAAACCACTGTCCGATGCGTATCGCGTCATCCTCGGATTCGGATGCGTGGATGAAGCTCAGCAGATTGCCTGGGGTAAGACCCAATCCGGCTGTGGTGAAGCTTGCCCCGTGCACCGATAGCCGCGGCGTGCCCGTCTGGTCGCGGACGACGGCAAGGCCCGTAGGCACGCCCGAGAGCGCGAATCGGATGTCGACATTCGACCCAAGCCACTGATGAAGTCGACCAGCCAGCCAGCGAAGTCGCAAACGATTTCGCGCTACACGATCCTCCGCGGAACCGTTGAGTGCGTGGGCCGAATCGATTGTCGGCAGAATCAACCGGCATCGCCGGATCTTCGCAAGCCGCGGCTCGAGCTCGCTAAAGGCGAACAAAGAGACCTCGGGCGTGACGAGATCAAGCTGTGAATCCGGGGTGAGCCTCTCGCCAATCAGATCGACGACCCGGTCAGCGCCTGCGTTCGTGAGTACCTTCATGTGGGGTGCGCACGTGCGCAGGGCGCAACGCGGCGGCTTCGTGGTTTGGGAGACTAGAACCGGAATATAAACAGCGGCACTGGCTCGGTGACGCCCGAATGGGCGCGGCCGGTCTCGTAAAACACTCGGGTTCAGTCGGTGCGCAGCGTCCTACAGCGACGAAGCTCGGGGAAACGGTACTCCGGTCATCATCGCGCCACGATCACCGGTATCGTCGCGATGACGCCCGATCCATCGACCGCGCGGCAGATGTAGATACCCCCTGGTGCCCCGGCAAACTGAACGAGAACATCCGTGCGTCCATTCAAGACTTCGCTCTGCCATCGCTTCCCTAGCCCATCGATGATCTCGATCGTGACCGTGCCCCGCTGGTAACCAGCCAGCTCCACACGCACCGCATGGGTCGCCGGCATGGGCGAGACCGTCAGTCGCGCTCGCCGGGCGGGCTCCGCATCGGCGCCGGCGCGGCTCGTGCTGCTGCGATCGGAGAAGCCGGCAGGGTACGCGTAGGAGATCGCCTCGCCGAATCCGTAGGCATAGACTGCGAAGGGCGTCATGCCGCTGATCACATGCGAGCCCGCTGCGAGCGGCATGTGCGCGACGTAGAGCTCGGTCTCGCCCACGCGCACGAACGTCGGATCGACCTCGGAGCCGTCGAGCTCGAGTCCGGGCACCGCGGCCGTCGCCACGATCGTCGCGTAGTGCTCGAAGAAGTAGTCGTGATCGAAGCTCTCGAAGTGCGCGACGGTGTCCAGTGCCCGCGTCGGGACGACGAGCATCATCGAGGGGTCGGCGAGCAGCGCGATGCGGTCGGCGTCGTAGCCACCGGAGCGCTCGAAGACCGCGGCCTCGAACGGGACGTCCGCCCGCAGGTGCATCGGGCGATCGAGCGGCAGCTCGAGCACGCCGCACGCGCGCAGCGGATACTCCCGACCGTCGACGCTCAGCGTTCCCGCCCCGGCGGCGATCACGCGGAGTCGCGCGGTGTCGGTGACCCCGGCCACCGCGTACAGCGGAGTCGCGACTGCCTCGCTCCCCCACCGCTCGATCGGAATCAATTGCTCGAGCAGGTGATCGCGAAAGTTGCCGCGATCGCTCGGCACGCCCGCGCGGCGATTGCCCGCGAGCACGGCGACCGGCCGGCTCGAGCGGATCGACGCGCCGCTGACGTCGGCGGGCCGGCCGAGCGGCGCCTCGTCGAGATAAACGTCGCCGCGCGCCATCGTCAATGTCTCAGGCGCTACGTCGGATTCGCCCGGGACGATCGTGACGCTCGTGCCGTCCTCGGTCGCGATGATCGCGAACTGCGAGGCCATGTCGTAGGTGAGCGAGTCGCCGTCGCGGCGAAGGCCGTTCGGCCAGGCCAGCACGACGTACTGGCTGCCGAGCATTCCCTCGGGCAGCACGAGCATCGCATCGCTGGAGACCGTGCGCAGGCTGAGTGCGGAGATGGTGACGTCGGCGGTCGACTCGACGAGGAACGACTTGCGGCTGCGGAGCTCGAGCGGCGCAAGGTCGAGCATCCCCGCGAACGACCGCTCGAGCTTGACGATCGTCGCGCTCGTGCCCGTGCCCGCCTTCACCGTGATGCTCGAGTCCCGATCGAACGACGTGATCGTCACCGTTGCCGGCTCGAGCGCGCGGATCGCCAGGTGCAGCTCGGTGATCTCGTTGACGCCGGAGCCCGTGTTCGGCGGAAACGCCAGCCAGAACCGGCGTCCCCAGGCGTCGGGGCGTGTCGCGACGGAGTGCTGCGCGTGCGCGTCGTGCGCCGCGAAGACCACAAGCAGAAGCGCCGGGAGCAGGAGCGCCGGAAGGTTGGTTCGCAGGAATGCTGGACGGCGGAGCGTTCGGGACATGGGGGGGACCTGCCGAAACGACGGACGTGGCGCGAGCCGGCGGATGGACGGCCGCCGCGCTCTTGTGCGCACGAATATCGGTAGGATCCGGCGCACCGCAAGCGCGCGACCACCCCCTATCGCATAACCACCACGGGCTCGACGAGCACATCCTCACCGATTGAGAGGCGCAGGAAGTACCTGCCGGTGCCGAGTCGCGACAGATCGGCGACGACGCGATGCAGTCCGGCCTCGAGCGGCTCGTTGCGCAGGATCGTGGAGGCAGGCCGGCCGTCGGCGTCGAAGAGCTCGAGCGAGACCGCTCCGCCGGCGGCGAGGCCGACGTCGATCGCGACCGGGCCTCCCGCGGAGGGATTCGGCAACGGAGGCGCCAGGAACGTCCGTCGCGCCGCGCCCACCGACCGGATGCTCAGCGCGTTGTTGCAGCGGTCGGCTCCGCCGACGACGATCGGCGCGACGCGCGCGGCCAGCGCCGCGCGCTCGACGTGCCCGCAGTCGTCGACGAGCGCGAGCGTGTCGTCGACCTCGTCGCCTCCGCGACCCTCGAGGCAGACGACGATCGGGCGTCGCTCGCCCGGCAGGACGGTCATCGGCAGTTGCGACGGCGGCACACTCATCGCGCGGTTGTCGTCGAGCGTCGCGCGCGTGATTCGCACCGCGCGCACGCCGTAGTTGACGACCGTCAGGGTGTCGCAGCGCTGGTCGCCGTAGACCAGGCCGGCGGCGCGCCAGCCCGCGCCGCGCGAGACGGAGATCGTGTCGAGCGGACCGTCGACGATCGCGCAGGTGAAGCCACCGATCGTGTCGACGAACGTCTCGCGGTTGCCCGCCACGTCCTCGACCCAGCCTTCGACGAACGCGTCGTAGCGCGCGTCGAGCACGACGAGGCGGCAGCGCAGCTCGCCGATCGCGCCGGTGATGCGCTCCGGCACACGACTCTCGACGCGGCAGTTCGCAAGGCGCGTCAGCTCCATTGCCGCGATGCCCGACGAGCTGCGGCCGGCCTCGACGAAGCGCAGGCTCAGCTCGCCGGCGCATCCGCCCCGCTCGACCATCGGATCGGGTCCGAGCGTGTCGGTGCGACTGTCGAGCGTGACGGTCGCCAGCGGTCGGTCGACGCATCCTGTGCCGATGATGATCCGCGCGCTCATCACGGTGTCGCCCGGCCAGCTCGCGCAGTAACGCACCACCGCGCGCTCGCCGGGCTTCAGGGTGATCGGCAGCGCCGTCGTCGCGAGCATCGACGGCGAAGCCGGCGCGAACCGGATGTCCGTGATGGTCTGCTCGTAGAGTCCGTCGTTGGTGACCTCGACCTCGCCGCAGCCGGTCGCGCCGTTGAACGTGCGCAGCGTGTCGAGCGCGAGCGAGCCGTCGTCGGGAGCGCCGGCGATCCGAACGGTGAATCCGGCGATCGGCGTCGTCTGCGTGCGCGAGCGTCCGGTGGAGTCGATGGCGCGTATCGCGACCATCCCGTCGCGCCACGGATCGGCCAGCTCCGCGCTGTAGAAAACCGAATCGGCGGCGCTCTCGAACGGCTCGATCACGACGCGGACGTTGCGGCTCTCCGCGAGCGCGTAGCACGAGTCGATACCGGTGTCGGTCACGCGGTCGTCGGCGACGACGCCGCGCAGGTGGCCGCACTCGACGACCTGCTCGATCGACGGCGGCTCGTAATCGTGGACGAACCGGCGGTACGCCATGCCGCCGACGTACCCGTAGGAGTTCGCACGACCGTATCCGTAGGCGAAGAGCCCGAACGCGGAGTCGGATCGGATCACGTGCGCGCCGGCGTCGAGCTCGTACTGCACGTAGCCGTAGATCGACCCCGGGATCGGCACGAACGCTCCGGTCACCGGCGTGCCGTCGAGCTCGAGCGAGGCGAGCCCGGCGCGCGGGATGACGATGTTGATGAAGTGCCGCAGAAACTCCTGGTGCCCGACGCTCTGGAATCCGTACGACGTGTCGAACTGCTCCGGCGGCGGCACGAGCATCATGAACGGATCGCCGAGCTCGAACTCCTCGCTGATCGAATCGCTCGCGTTGACCGAGTGCTCGTACTGCGCGACGAGGATCGGACGATCGGCGGTGATCCGCATCGCGCGCGTCAGCGGCAGCTCGACGGCACGCGCGCGCGCAAGCGGCGTCTGGCGCACGCCGTCGATCGCCCACTCCGTGTTGTCCGACGCGGCGAGCACGCGCACGATCGCGATCTCGCGCGATGCAGGCGTCACCGGGAAA
>Ga0247823_10000848_pt1 | contig 25760 bp, 48 predicted proteins | sample 13C_PalmiticAcid_2_FD_192426 | JGI IMG/M metagenome (GOLD analysis project Ga0247823, IMG submission 192426) | Soil microbial communities from agricultural site in Penn Yan, New York, United States - 13C_PalmiticAcid_Day30 | ecosystem: Environmental > Terrestrial > Soil > Agricultural land... | reverse complement strand
CGCCGCCCCCCCCCCCCCCCCGCTCGATGGACTCGGTCAGATTGGTGCGGTCGAAGGTCGCCGTGTTGTCGTGGTCCTGCGGAACGACCTGCTGCCACGGAGGGTACTGCGCGTCGACGAGCTTGGAGACGATGGTCAGCCACCCGATGCGAAGGAACATCCACCGGTCCTCGACGCCGACGTTGAGGCTCTCCGCGCCGTCGAGCACAGACTCGATCACGCGACACGCCTTGGTCGGCACGATGACCGGCCTCCACCCGTGCTCGCAACTTCGCTCGATCTTGGCCAGGCGGTGGCCATCGGTCGCCACGCCGCGCACGACGCCCGCGGCCGCGCTGATGAGCACGCCGTTGAGATGGAACCGCGTCTCGTCCTTGCAGACCGACGGCAGGCAGCCCTTGAGCACCGCCTGGAGCGACTCGGGCGGCACGGGGCGGAGTCCGCTCTTGCACTCGGCGACCTTGGGAAAGTCACGCGGGTTCCCCGAGGTCGGAACCTGGCCCGTCCAGCGGCCGCTCTTGACCTCGACGAAGGAGCCGCCGTCGAAGCTGAGCGACACCTCGGTGCCTGGCGCCGCGGAGACAACCTCGAGCATCCGCTTGGCAGGGACGAGCATCGAGACGGGCGCGACGGTCCCAGTCGCCGGCACATCGATCGTGACCGTCACGTTGAGGTCCGTCGCGATGGCCTGGATGAGGCCAGGGGCCGGCCTGAGCAAGACGCTCTTGAGGTTCGGCGAGGGCACCTTGTTGTCGGCGACACCCGCGCACGTCTTGAGGGCCTGCGTCAGGGCGGCCCGGTTGATGGTGGTCTTCATGGCTCCTCCAAAACGGTGGAAGTGGGAGCGCGTTCGTCGCGCTAGATATCGGCGGCCTTCGTCCGCGGCTTCTTCTGGCCAGCGGCCGATCGTTTGGATTCGATGCAGGTCAACAGGTCCTGCACGTAGCCGGCGCCCATCGCCTTCTCGAGAGTGGTCAGGCGTTCGTCGGCGGCTCGAGCCGCGTCACTGACACGAAGTGCAGCGCGGCCCTTGCTGGCGAAGACCCTGGCCTCGTCAATCGCAGCCGGGTCGGCGTGCTTCAGGTACTTGATTGCCTCGGTCACGCGTTCCCGCCGCTTCGTGCTCTTGTTCAGGGCCTCAAGGCGACGCTTCTCGCCGCACGAGGCGCAGCAGAACGTCTTGGACGCGTCGAGCGGTTCCTCGCCACGGGCGCGGAGGATTTTCGAGAACGTGACGAACGACTCGAGAGCTTCCTCGGTGACTTCGACCTGATTCCGACAGAACGGGACCAGGCACGGCACACGGTCAGCGATCTTCGGCGACCGCCAGGCCGGAGGCTCGGCGTGGCGACTTTCGCGCGCGCGGTGCAGGCCAGGCGTTTCACTCTCGGTCAGGTACTCCTCGGGCAGCGAGGCGTAACCGCGATCGTCGTCCTCGTCGCTCACGACTCGCCTCCGCCCGTCGCGTCAGGCTTCGCCGACGGAAAGTGCTTCTCGAGCCAGGCCCGGGCCGGCGGCAGGTACTGCGAGATCTTCTTCGGCCCGAACAGAGTCTCCGGCCGCAGGTACTGCGCCATCGCCTCCCCGCTCTCGCCGATGGTCTTGCTGCGCCAACCGAGGCCGGATTCGTCCCAGCAGTACGCGATCACGGCCCGAAGATCCCGCTCGGAGACTCCGTCGCGCAGGCGGGCGGCGATCAGCGCGAGATGGTTCTTGTCCCTGCCGTAGCCGACTCCGGTGCGCTCGGTGATCTTGCCGAGGACGCGCTGGGCGATCTCGAGCTCGTCGGGCGTGAGGCCGGACTTCGCCTTGGCCTTCGTCCGCTTCACGGCAGGAAGCGAAGCCGAATCGAACCCCAGATCCGAGCCCCCCAGCGGGGGGCTATTGGGGGGAGATCCTGTTACTGCTCCTGCATCCTGATCCTGAATAGATGATGCCTTCGGCCGAGCTTTCGCGAAGGCTTCATCGAAGGCTAGAGCGAAGCCTTCCGATATGGCTTCGCAGAAGGTTTCGAGGTCGCCAAGAATCTTGGTCCTCAGGTCGCATTCGGGAAGCTCGCGCCAAGCCTTCGCCCATGACTTGACGACGTTCAGAGACTGCGGACGGTGGAGCTCGCGCGGCTCGCCGGCGCTGTCGAGCAGGGCCTTTGGCAGGTAGACGATGCCAGCGTCCCAGTCGGCAACGGCCATGCCCTTGTCGCGGATCTCCTCGAACGCGTCGCGAAAGCCCTTGAGCGGCCAACGCAGGTCGTCGGCCATGACGGCCTCGCGCGCAACGACAACGCCCGGGATGATGGTCGTGCGCTGGCCGGTCAGCAGGTACCACCACAGCGTCTGGCCGTTCGGCGGCGGCGCCGACAGCGACTGGACGCCGCGGTCAACCCACGTTCCAACCTCGGTCTTGCGGTACAGGCGAGACATCAGGCGACCTCCAGGCCGCGCAGGAACGCGCGAATCTCGTCCGCGCACCGCGCGGCGTCGCGGTGGATCTCGGAGCCGGTGAAGCGCAGGACGCGCCAGCCGGCGGCCTGCATGTAGCGGTCGCGCCGCTTGTCGTGGGCGGCCTGCTCGCGCGTGCGCTCGTGGAAGTCGTGGCCGTCGCACTCCACGACGACGTTCCCGATCGGCGACGTGACAGCGAGGTCGGCGATGTACGGGCCGATCTCGTACTGCGCGTGGATGGTCCATCGGCCGAGCTGGCACAGGGCCACGTTGCGAAGGCCGGTCGCGTCAGGCAGCGGATGGGCGCCGTTCGCCAAGTGCGGCAGGAGCGCGGTCTCGATCGGGCTGCCGGCCACGCGCTCGTGCGCCTCTGCGATCGAGGCATCAGCGGCGGCGCGATGAGCCTCGACTCGGCGGACGCGCTCGAGCGCCACGCGGCGACGCTCGACCTCTTCGGCGGGCAGCGGCGGAGCGACGCGCTCCATCGCCTGGTCCTGCTCGTCGAACGCCAGCGACTCGAGGAACGCGCGAATCTCGGCCGCGGAGACCTTCTCGCCGCCGCCCTTCATCGCTGGCACCCGCGCGCCGTCAAGAGACGGCGCTCCTTGGCGAGCACGCCGAGCAGCGCAGCGTATGCGGCAGCGCGCGCCGCGGTTGGAACGCGCATGCACAACTGAGCGACGAACCGCAGGCCTCCGACCGCTTCGAGCATTCCCAGCCGCTGCAGCTCGGTCTCCACGGTGAGGGGGTCGATCGGCCTGGAAGCCGAATCGAGGTTGCGCATGGCCATGAACACGGCCTGGTGGCGCATGTCGTGGAACTGGTCAGGCTCCAGCGTCCCGACCCTCCGCATGACCTCGTTGCGGAGGAAGATGCCGCCGAGGAGGTTGGCCTCGGCTTCGGTGTCGACGAGCATCATCGCTGATCCTCCTGGCTGAGCAGATCGATCAGGTCCTGTTGGTGCGGCACCGGCCGCGCCCTCTCTCCGCGCACCGCCCGCGCCGCGATCTCATGCGCCACCGGGTCGAGCTCGGCGCCGATCGCGCCGCGCCCCATCCGCACTGCCGCCGACAGGAACGAACCCCAGCCGGCGCAGGGGTCGGCCACGGTCATCCCCGGGTCGCTGTAGTCGCGAACGAGCGCCTCGCACAGCCACGGCGGCTTGCCGCGTCCGCCGGCCATGTCAGGCGATGCCGGTCCGGTGTATCCGCCTGGAAGGGATCGCCAGATGGCATTCCCGGGCCCGCAGTGCAGCTTCTTCGCCTTGCGACGAGCGACGCAGAGATGCAGGGTCCACGACGCGGGCCCATCGGCGCCCATGCGGACGCCCATGCCGGTGACCACGATCCCTAGCGGAGGGAACGAGTACAGCCCCGCGTCGTCGTATGCCGACATCCAATGCGGCACGAGATCGTGCGACGTCAGGGCGACGAACCAGCAGCGCGTCCTCGGCGCCCACGACGAGACGAAGGCGTTGACGTCATCAGGCGTCCAGTGCGCGTAGTCGATCGCCGTGCGATGGCAGTCGTCGGCCTGGCGCTTGTTGACGATCCGGCTCCACGTGTGCGTGCGCTCGCCGTAGGGCGGATCGGTCAGCAGGAGGTCGCACTCGACGCCGTCGAGCACTTCCTCCCACCGGCCGAGACGGACCTCGCGCATCACCGCCGCGTCTCCTCGGCCCGCTCACGCGCGGCCAGATCGGCGATCCGGAGGACGTCATCCCACCGCGTGGTCCGCACCATGTCGGTCGCAGGCCACGTACGATTGTGCGGCCGGTCCCACAGGATGCCGGCGCCCATTGGGTGCTCGACCTTCCACGCCGCGATCGTCTCTGGCTTGTCCTCGACGAGCACGTCGCCGCGAACGCTGGCCTTGTTGGACGTGTGGTGCAGATCGTCGCGCCGGAACCCGAGGTGCTGGACGAGCCACTGTGACCGGTCGTGCACCCAGGTCGGCGACGACCACCACGGCGCGGTCACGGCTAGAACGCGGCAGCCGGCATCGCGCAGCGCCCACACGCCATCGACGGCGCCCGGGTACGGCTCGATGTCGGTGCAGAAGTCCTCGCGCTCGAACTCGGCGCACAGCGCCTTGTAGACGTGCGGCTCAAGCTTGAGCGCACGCTCAAGGTTCCACTCCGTGACCTGCTCGGGCGTGTAGTGGAGCCCGAACCGATCGCGAAGGAACCGCAGCGACGCGCCCACGAAGTCGGCGAGTACGCCGTCCACGTCCAGCAAGACGATGGGCTTCACGCCGCACCTCCGGTCACAGCGTCAGCGCGCCAGTTCCGCTCCATCACGATCCTGGCCGTGCTCGTGAAGCACTCGACCGGGTCGGCGTCGAAACACCGCACCTCGTCGACCACCGCGACCAGCGCCAGGAACGTCGCGAACCGCGCCAGCTCTGGGTCATCGAGGCCGCGGATGCGCTGGTCCGCCTTGAGCGTCACGTGGGCGAGCAGGCCTGGAGCGGCGCCCTGGGGGACGCGCATCGCGAACGTGTCGCCGTCGATGGCCTCGACAAACGCCAGCCGGTGCAGCGTCGCCATCTGGCAGGCGTAGATGAGGACGTCGCCGATCGCGTCGACCGTCTCGGCCTTGGTCGATGCCGCGGCCAGCTCGCCGAACTCCTCGGCCACACCGAGCGCGAGCTGGTACGCGCGCGCCACGCCGAAGTTGGCGGTCTGCCAACGCACGAGGCGGACCTGGAGAGCGTCGACGGTGCCGCTGGGCAGCTCAGGCGCATCGAGGCCGGCGAACCGGTCGAACGCCTGACGTGCCATCTCGTAGGCCTCGACGGCGCCGCGAGCATCGATGTCGTCGATGCCGAACCTCTCGAGCACCCGGCGCACGGTGGGGCTGTTGAGGTCGATCACTTCGCCACCGCCTTGCAGTCACCCGGCGCGACCGCGAACACGACGCCGTCCACCATCACGCCCACTTGGTCCAGCGCGACGATGGTGCCGACGATGGTCGGGTTGCTGCGGGTCGACGGGATGACCACGTCAACGCCGTGGGTCTCCGGCATCGGGAACTCGACCTGCTGGCCGACCGCCAGGGTCGACACGCTGACCAGCGCGGCGCCCTCGATGGCCGCCTGCTCGCCGATGGCGCGGGCGAGGCGGAGTTGCTCGGCGCGGTTCATGGCGACTCCATCAGGCGGTAGGCGGCTTCGATGTACGCCTCGATCGCGGGCGTCAGCTCGCCGCTGCCCCACGGGTAGGCGTCATCGGTGGCAAACGACCGGCCGAGCTCCTTCAGGTCGGCAATCGCCCCCAGGACGACTGGCCGAGTCGCCTCGAAGACGCGCGCGTAGTTCAGGCCCAGCGAATCGCATGCCTTCTCGAGCGCGTTCGTGTTGTCGCCCTCCCAGCCGGGACGGAGCACGTATGCGCCATCGGCGGCAGCGAGTAGCGCGTCGACGAGATCGTGGCGGGTCACAGGTCACCGCCGAGCTTCTGGCCCACGAGAACGATCGCGCCGCACAGGAGCCCCGCGATGAGCAGGCTCAGGATGGCGCCGAGGATGGCAGTCGTCATTGGATCTCCGGGAATGGGTTGCGCGCCGTAGCGCGGTGTCGCTTGGAGCCGATGGTCGGGATCGAACCGACGCACGAGACCGGATCGGGGAGGGAGGCCCGCTGCGGTGTCACCACTCGCAGATCTCGTGCTGCCTACACACCGGCAGTTGGGCGCGATGGCTAAGCGCCCTGGCCGCAGTGGGAGCGGCCGTTGTGCTGTCAGCGGGCGGTGCGCATGGCGGCCTCCGTGCTGGTCGCCGGGTTGACGGGCCGGCGGGAAAGGTGCCGACTGCCCGCAACCCGGGTCGGCGCCGGTCGAGGGGTGGCCGTTGCGCACGGCCTCCGCTGCGAGCCGCGGAAACGTCTCACCGGCCGCCCCACGCAGGAGCAGGCAGGAAAACCTTGCTGCCGAGCTCTACCTCGATGCGCTTGGCGAAGATCGCCTTGAGCCGCGCATAGCAGGGCGATCGGTCTCGCTCGCTCATCTTCCGACCCACGAGCCAGTCCAGGTAGTCGCCGGTCGAGGACACCGACATAAGGCACTTGCGGAACATGTCCTTCGTCAGTCGCGGGGTCTTCGGGCTGTACTGCGTGACGACCATCCGCCGGTACATCCACATGCAGATGATCAGGTTTAGAGATCCCCATAGGCGCGCGTACTGCTCGTCGCGCCCCCACGCCTGAAAGGCGAGATCCAGAAACTGAACGATGTTGTCCGACTCGTCCTCGGTCAGCGTCATGGCCAGTTGCTGCGCAGGAATCCCGGCGTTGCGCGGCACCTCTGTGTGGGATGCCAGCCAGCACCGGAGCAGCGCCGACATCGAGACGATCGGAGCTCGGTCGCTGCGCCGGATCATGTCGTACCCGACGAACGAACAGTGCTTGCGGATCTTCGACAGGGACTCAATCGTTCCTTCGAGGCCGCGCAGGATGTCGTCGGGGCGCATCCGCACCAGCTGGGAGTTGAGATTGACGAACTCCTCGCCCATCTCTGGCATCGACTCGAAGTGGTGGACCCGGATGTCGACGTAGCCGGTTGCGCACTTCGAGATCAGGAACGCCTCGCGTCGGTGCTGCCCGTCGAGCAGGTACCGCTTGGCGCCGAGTACCCCGACGGTCAGCATCCCTGGGATCACGCCCCCGTCCTGCTTGATCATCTCGGCAAGCGCGATGACCTTCTGGTTCACGCGCAGGGGCCGCTGGAACGGCGGAATGATCCACGACGAGACCAGATCGGGAGTGATCTCGATGGTGTCCACGGTGGTCCGCGTCACCTTCTCGGCGGACGTGGACGGCTTCACGATCTTGAGAAGAGCCATTGAATCCCTCGTGTGCGCCAGCCGATCAGGCGGCGCTGTCAGAAACTTCGTTGCCCCAGGCGGACCATCCGCGCGGGACCTCGCCACGACGGAACAGCTCGATGCGAGGCCCCGTCGGGTACATGTGGTCAATCAGCTGTCGAAACAGTTCGGGCTTGGCGGAGTGCTTGCCGCGCGGGATCGATTGAATCTGCGGAGGACGCTCATCGATCTCGGGCGTGGCGCTGCCGCGGGTGCAGATGAGCAGGAGCTCGGCGCGCGCGTCGTGGTAGTGCCCCAGGTTGGAACGCTGCTTGTCCCAAACGAATGAGGTCTTGTAGGTGAAGCCCCACGCCTTCACGACCTGGAGCGCGTCGGGCAGGAGCGGGAACGTCGCCCAGCAGAACAGGACGGCGTCGTCGGCGGCCAGGCTGCGCACGTCGAGCGCGCACAGGTCGGCCACGCTCATCGTCGGGTACTGACCGGCCGCTGACGTCTCGTCGTACGCGCGGTCCTTGCCGTAGTTCGACTCGGTCAGTCCGTCGCGCGAGTCGCCGTACTTCCACGGCGGGTCGGCGTAGATGATGCGGTGCTTGCCAGCGGGTAGGGCCGCGACGCGATCGGCAAGGGTATCGCGCTTGACCTGGCGAGACGCCTCGGAGAGCTTGATGCGACCCTCGGCGACGGCGTCGAGGAGGTCCGGGCGCTTTCCGGCCAGGGCGTGGACGCGCGCAGCGGTTGAGGGCGATACGCCAGCGGAGCGGGCGAGGATCTCGTGAGACTGAGGAGTCTCATTCGGGATGTGCCCGCGGATGCTCTTCGACCACTCAGGCGCGTCATGGTCGCTTCCAATAAGCGACCCGTTGTCACCGTTTGTCGAGAGCCCCCTCCGCGCCTTCTCGTCGCGCTCGCACCGAACCGCCTCGTCCCTATCGGACGTCGCAAGGAGGATCTCCAGCGCGTCGACGCCGTGTTCCTCGGCGCGCCTTTTCGGGTTCGTCGTGCAGCCGACGTAGCCGCCGTCCAGTTCGACGCCCATCTTCTTTGGCGACCAGTAGACGTAGAACGTCCGGCCAACGGATTTCTCTCGAGATATTTTCGTTGGCCCGGTCGCGCTGCCAGCAATGCGACGTTGCTCGCGCTGGGCCTCGTCTCGTTGGCGGTTGTACTCCTCGCTCGCCTTGAAGATTCGGAGCCTGATGGCCGCGCGTTGACCGGGGTCCAGATCGCGTCGTGCGCCGTTGATGGACCACACGAAATCGAACGGGTTCCCGCCGGTGAACTGCTCGAACTCCGGCTCGACCGCGGCGAGCTTGCACGCCTTGAGGCGGTTGCGGCCGTCGAGCACCTTGCCGTCGCACAGCACGATCGGCATGCGCTGACCGTTACGGCGGATGTCCTCGGCGAGCTCGGCCAGTCGCTCCGACGACATCATCGGGAACAGGTCGGCGGCGGGGTGGATCTCGTACGTCACGACCTTCCTCCCGGCGGTGTGAGCAGCTCGACCAGCAGCCAGAGGGCGATGACCGCGAGAGAGAGGAGGCGGGCGAGGTCGATCATGGCCGGCTCCTCTCTTCCTCGACCATCCGCACGCCGAGCGGCCCGAGCTCCTCCTTGAGTCTCTCCTCGAGGTCGGCGAGCCGCTCAGCCACCGAGCGCGGGCGCAGCGGCGCGGTCCGCAGCCCGATGCCAGCCAGCCACGCGTCCAGCGCCTGCGCCCGCACCTCGGCTGGCGCCAGCATCAGCAGCGGCATCACGTGATCGATCGCCACGTACCGTGCCTCGCCGTTCGCATCGACCGCCTGGCGGAGGTGCGCCTTGGTGGTTCCGCACGCGTCGGCGGCGACCTGGAGGCCGACCGCATCGACGATGTCCGCCAGCATGCGACGAAAGCGACGGAGGGAGTCGCCAGCGGCGTACTTCCCGCCAAAGTCGAGCGGCGTCGGGCTCATACAGCCTCCGCTGCAACGCGCTGGTTCCCAAAGTTCCAGCGCGTTCCGTTGCCGATCACCGCGAGGCGACCGATGCTTTCTTCGTGCCCGCGACCCGACTCACCAGCACCGCCGACCGGGGTCACCCCGGCCAGGCGCTTGTGGGCGGTGACGCGGTGCGCGAGAATCGGGGGATGGGAGAGGACGAGACCTGGATGGACGGCGACAAGCCGGTCCGCACGATGGACATCAACTGCCGCCGGTGCGGTCGAGTAACGAAGCACGCGGTCGAGCCGATCGCGGACGGCAAGTCGAGTGCGACGTGCCTGCGCTGCATGGAGCTCGACGCGGAGGCGGTCGAACTGGCCGCGGCGAAGAGGCGCCAGGCGGAGGTGGAGGCTCGTGCGTCGGAGATGCTCCAGATGGATGCGGCCGCTCGCGAGCGAGACCGGCAGCGCGACATCAAGGCCACGATCGCGGAGGGCAAGAAAAGGAACCGCAAGCGCGACCTGATCATCGTCGGCGCGCTCGCCGCGGCCGGCGTCGGATGGCTCGTCTACGACTCGATGCAGCCGAAGCCGCCCGAGGTCGACCTCGAGGGCTTCAAGCGCCGAGAGGCTGAGACGTTCCTGCGCGACTTCGACGTGTTCCGAGTCGAGGCGTGCAGGTGCAAGACGGTCGCGTGCTGGGACGATGTCCGCCAGCGCGCCGACAAGTTCTTCCGCAGCTCCGCGGACAGCGGCGTCCACCTGGACAGCAACCAGGCGGCAGAGAAGACAGCGATCATCCTGTCGATCGCGGTCTGCAAGGAGGGGCTGCGCTAGGGTCACGCAGCCGCCTCCCCGCCGTAGAACTCGGCCATCGTCACCTTAATCGCGCCAGCGATCGACTCCAGTTCGCCGGCCCGTGGATCCTGGTCTCCGCTTTCGATGCGGTGGATCGACGACTTGTGCAGCCCACTCGCCGTTGCGAGCTGGCGGATCGTCAGGCCCCGAATCTCGCGCCAGCGCCTCACCCGCTGTCCCGCCGTCAGGTTCGGTTTCCGTCTCGTCACGCTGATTGAGTCCCATACGATGGGACCTTTGTCAACCGCGTCCCGACGTATGGGACCTAACAGGCCGGTATCCTTGAGACATGGGCAGGACCGACGTGAAACACCGAACCGATCCCCACCCCGAGTGGCGGCGGGCGATCAATGAGGCGTGGGACCGCCTGGACCGCTACCGCGGAATCAAAAAGGACATCCTGGCGTCGGCCGGGATCGGTAAGAGCACCCAGGACCGCATGAGGAACGAGCCCGAGAAGGTCGCGCTCGACTCGTGGGAAGATCTCCGCCTCGCCATGGTCAAGGCGTACGGCGAGGACTCACGCCTCAAGGGTGAGCCGGTGCCCGACCTGCCGCCACCTTTGGTGCCCGTCCGCTCTGGCTCCCATTACCGCGCCGTTGAGGCCCTGGGCGGTCTAGCCGAGGCTGGACGCCTGGACATGCTCGCGGAGTGGATCTCCGTCGGCAAGCGCCTACTGCTGCTCGGCATCCTCCCGGAGGTGTTGGAGCCGCTGCTCGAGAAAGTGGAGCGCGAGGAGGATCTCGCGGCGTCCAACGATCGGCTCTCTCGAGCAATCCGGACCGTGGGCCATGGGACGTCCGACCCGGCTGGTAAAACTAGCCATGGCAGTCGACGTCAACGTCCAGCTACGTGAGTGGGTAGGGCTGGGTCAGAGGCTCCTTGCGGCGAGCCCTGACAAGGTCGAGGAGGTGCTCGATATGGTACGCCGCATCGTAGAGGGCCAGGAACTGATCGCGGAAGCCGATCGCCTCCTGGTGCTCCGCGGGAAGCGACCGGCGAAGCGGTACCGCGCGTAACGACGAGGACTTGGACGACCGAAATCGGCCGTCCCATTTTTTGGGAAGTTTCTTGTTGACCGGAGGGGGAGGCGTCCCATATAAAGGGACGCATGGACGCACCGCTCTCTGCTTCGCCGCTGGTGGCCTCGGTCGCTGCGGCCTCGAGCCACTCCTCCTCCCTTGACCGGTTCGGCTCGCCCGATGCCGCCAGCGTCGAGGCCGAGAGCGTCCGTCCTCGCACCTGGGGCCGCGCGTCTTCGCGCGCCCCGTACCACCGCCTGACCGGCGTCGCCCACGGCAGCCAGGTCGTCGCGTGCGGGGACATCGTCCTCGTGGCCGACACCTACCACTGCGACCCGGCGGCCGGCCCCGATGCGCGCCCGTCGATCGGCACGGTCTGCCCGCACTGCGCGGCGACGACGATCTCGATCGTCTCGTGCGAGTCGCGGTCGCCGCTCGGCGCCTGGGTCGAGGTGACCTGGTCCGACGCGGCCGGCGAGGAGTACACCTGCGAGGCCGATGTGGTCCTCGGCGGCGAGATGTGGTGGACCCGCGAGGGTGCGTGGCCGGTCAACGAGGCCGACCGCGACCTCATCGACCGGGCCATGACCGCCGAGTACGAGCACGTGCTGAGGGAGGCGCGCAGCCTGTTCCGGGATGAGGTCGAGATGGAGGAGGTGGGCCAGTGACCGCCTCGGATGACGTCGAGGACGCGTTTGCGGACGGCCGCCTGTTCGTCGTCGTCGACCCGCCGCGGCCGCACGGTAACCGCTCCGCCGCGTTCGCCGGCTGCAACGGGATCAAGTACGACGCGCCGATCCGGTTCGTGCACGTCGTGTCCAAGCCGGCTGGCGGCGAGATCCGCGGCTACGTCCTGACCGAGGACGGCGTCCTGCGCGGACGCGTCCCCTGCTACACCGGCGACTGGCCGGAGATAGATGCGGCCGTGCTCGCGCGTGTCGCGGGCGCGCGGTCGGTGCTCCCCGTCGGCGCCGGCGGGGTGTCGTCGTGAGGCCGAAGCGCGCTCGCCGCGACACGCCGGTCACGCTGTCTGGCGTCGTTCCCATCACCGACGCCGAGGCCGCCGCCGACCTGCGCCGCAACCACGGTCAGCCGGTCGTCGACGCCCCCACGTTTTTCTGGTCCGAGCAGGCGCGCCGCTGAGCTGCGCCAAGGAGATTCCATGAAGGTTGAGATCAAGCACCGGGTCACCGGAGAGATCCTGCTGTCCGCGGACGTGCCCGATGGCTCATTCGCGATCCGCCGAGCCATCGAGCAGCTCGTCTCGGGTGATCCTCACCAGAAGTGGAGGCGTGGCGAGGAGGGAGGGGTTCGCGCCAACCTCGCCGACGCCAACCTCGCCCGCGCCAACCTCGCCGGCACCAACCTCGCCGACGCCGACCTCGCCCGCGCCTACCTCGCCGACGCCTACCTCGCCGGCGCCTACCTCGCCGGCGCCGACCTCGCCGACGCCAGGAACGCACCGACCGGCGTGGAGCGCGTCGACCCGCCGGAGCCGTACGTGCGGCGCGCGCCCACGGCCGAGGCGCTCGCCGAGATCGCCCGCCGCTACCGCGAGCGGCACCCGGAGATCCCGGTCGTCGAGAACCTCGACGCCCGGATCCTGGAGGCGGTGACGACCGGGGCGGGCGTGCTCGAGATGAGCAATTGGCACGGGGTGGGTGGCGTATGCGGCACGACGCACTGCCGCGCCGGGTGGGCAATCCACTTTGCCGGCGAGCGCGGCCACGAGATGGAGCGCAAGCACGGGTCGCAGCGCGCTGGCGCGATGATTTACCGCGCGAGCACCGGGCGCGTGCCGCACTTCTTCGCGACGAACGAACGCGCGATGGAGGACATTCGTGCGTGCGCGGCGCAGTCGGCCGAGAAGGAGGGATGACGTGGTCCCGCTCATCGCCATCGTCGACCGCGCCACCCGCGACATCCTAGTCACCGTCGCCTGGTCCACGTCCCTTTCCGAGCTGCTCGACCTCGTCTCCACCGCCGCGTCCGAGTCGACCGGCCTCCCGCCGGCCACGATCCTCCGGCTGATCGACGCCGAGTGCTCGACCCAGCCCGACGTGATCGGCGGCGCGGCGGACCCGTCCACGGTCGGACGGCTGGTGTGGACGGAGATCGCCGGGCTGTACACCGCGGCGGAGATGCGGGGTGCGGCATGACCGCGCTGCCGCTCGAGCAGGCGCTGCGCCAGACCAGCGAGCGCGTCGCCCAAGGCGAGAGCCTCGCGCAGATCGCCAAGTCGGGACCGCGCCCGATGGCGCCGACCAAGGCCGACCGCCTGCAGGAGGCGATGAGCGTCGTCGTCGACCACCTCGAGAAGACGCTCAACGTCGAGCTCGCCGACCGGGTCGCGCGCGACATCACCCAGGATCTTCACCTGCGGGGGCTGCTGCCGTGAGCGCGCCGACCTGGTCCGCGACTCGCCTGGCGACGTTCCGCCGGTGCGTCCGCCTCCACCACTATCGCTACGTGCTCGGCCTCGGCGAGCCGTCGACGGACACGCAGGAGTTCGGCAAGGTCGGCCACAGCGTCCTCGAGACGCTCCTGCGGGCGCAGATGGGCGACGTGATCGCCAATGCCGTCGTCATGCAGGGAATCCCGATGGACCTGCCCGACGCCTATGAGGCCGCGCGCCTGTCGGCGCTCATCGACGGCTACCGACTCCGCTGGGAGTCGACCCGCTGGGAAGTGCTCGGCGTCGAAGTCCCGTTCGAGTACGAGCTCGCCGGCCACATCATCAACGGCCGCATGGACGGCATCGTCCGCGACCTGGCGGACGGCCGGGTCTACGTCCTCGAGCACAAGTTCACCAGCTCGGACACCTCACCGGGCTCCGCCTACTGGGAGCGACTGACGCTCGATGCGCAGGTCTCCATCTACTGCGACGCCGCCGCCATGCTCGGGTACGACTGCGCCGGCGTCATCTACGACGTGATCGGCAAGCCGGCACTCAAGCCAAAGCTGGCGACGCCGGTTGAGAAGCGCAAGATGACCGCTGGCAAGGGCTGCAAGGCCTGTGGCGGCAAGGCCGGCGTCAAGGGCCTGGGCTACGGCCCCGTCGGCGGCGACTGCATCGCGTGCAAGGGCTCCGGCTGGTCCGAGGCTCCTCGGCTCTACGAGGGCCAGCGCGACACGGGCGAGCCAGTCCAGGAGTTCCGCGACCGCGTCATCGAGTCAATCGCCGCCAACCCGGACGACTACTACCGCCGCGCCGTCATCGTCCGCACCGAGGACGAGCTTCCGAAGATGCGTACCGACCTGCTCGACACGATCAAGTTGGCACGCGCTGCCGAGCTGTTCGACGTCCAGCCACGCAACCCGGATTCGTGCCTCCGCTACGGATCGCGCTGCTTTTTCTGGGATGCCTGCACTGGCGCCGCCAGCATCGACGACTCGCTCCGTTTCCCGCGCCGCGCTCGCGTTGAGCAAGCGGCGCAGACCACGCCCTGAGTCTCGAAGGAGGAGATCATGGCCGCCCCCGTCCCCCGTCCCGTGAGCGCGCCGAACGGCGCAGCGTCGACGCCGCCCAGTGTCACCCGTCCCGCGCCGGCCGCGCGACCGCCCGGTGTCCCCGCGACGTTCGCCAAGCCGTCGAAGCTCGGCGACGTCAAGCGCGGCACCCTGCCGACGCCGAAGCGCCTGTGCTTCTACGGCACGCGCGGCATTGGCAAGAGCAGCCTCGCCGCCGACGCGCCCGAGCCGATCTTCGTCGACCTCGGCAACGCCACCGAGCACCTCAACGTGGCCCGGTACCCGATGCCGGCCGAGCCCGTCTTCCAGGATGTGCTCGATGCCGTCGACGACCTGGCCGCGGCCGACCACGGCTACAAGACGCTGGTCATCGAGGACATGGGCGAGCTGGAGTCGCTCATCTGGCGGCACCTGATCGCCAACGCGCCCGCGAACCGCGACGGCGAGAGGCCGACCAGCATCGAGGGCTTCGGGTTCGGCAAGGGCTACGTCCTCGCCGAGGGCGAGTGGCGCGGCCTCGTCCACCGCCTGGACCAGCTCCGGCTGCGCAAGGGCATGCACGTGATCATGCTCGGCCACTCGGTCATCGCCACGGTCAAGAACCCGGACGGCGACAACTACGACAAGCACGTGCCGCTGATCCACCCCAAGGCCGTGGGCGTCATCGGCGCCAACGCGGACGTGGTCGGCTTCGTCACGTTCGACGACGTGGCCAAGCGCATCGGCGGCGGCCCGGCCAAGAAGACCATTGGCATCACCGGCCACCGCGTGATCCACCTCGAGCACTCGGCGACCTGGGACGCCAAGTGCCGGCTGCCGCTGCCGGCCCAGATCGACCTCAAGGAGGTCGGCCCGTGGGCGCCGTTCGCCGAGGCGATCCACCGACTGCACTCGATGACCCCGGCCGCGCTTCGCCAGCAGATCGAGGCCGAGCTCGCCCGGCTCGGCGAGCAGTTCACCAAGGCCGACGGCGGTCCGGGCAACGACGCCGGCGTCCGTGCCGCGGTCACCAAGGCCGGCGAGGACGTGTCGGCCCTCTTCAAGTACCTGACCGCGCTCCAGCAGGCGCAGTCGATCGCGACCAACACCAGCGAGGAGAACGCGCAGTGACCGCCAACATCTGCCCCGAGGGCCGCTACCCGGCCATCTGCCGCTCAGTCCAGTTCGGCACCAGCAAGAAGGGCGACGAGCAGGTCGTCATCGGCTTCGAGTTTCTCGACGAGGCGAAGCAGCCGAACGGCTACCACATGAGCTATTTTGGCATGTTTGGCGAGAACTCGATCGACTTCACGGTCGAGGCGCTCCGCAACTGCGGCTGGACCGGCGACGACCTGGCCGAACTCCCCGCGCTCGCCGACTCCGGCGGCCTCGCCAGCGAGGTCGTGCTGGTCGTGGTCCACGAGACCTACGAGGGCGAGACGCGAGCCAAGGTGAAGTTCGTCAACCGCACCGGCGGCGGCAAGCTCAAGCTCGAGCGCGCGCTCGACGACGAGGGCCTCAAGAGCTTTGCCCAGCGGATGAAGTCGAAGGTCCGCGCGGCCGGTCGCGACGGCGGCCAGAAGCGCAGCGCGCCGAGCGGCAGCAACGGAACGCGCGGCGGCTACGACTCGCGCAACGTCCCGCCGCCCAGCGACGACGATCTGCCGTTTTGACCGCCCCGTCTCCGTAGCTCAACCGCCAGAGCACCCCGCCCGGGGAGACCGCGGCCCGAGATCGCGCGGAGACACCACGAGACACCCATCAACAGGAGAACCGACCGTGGCTGACATCGACATCAACGCGTGGTGCGAAGGCATCATCACGGGCGTCGGCGGCCTCGACGACTACAACCGCTACGAGCGGGCCGGCCTCGACACGCAACTCGACGCGGTGAAGTGGGCAATCCGCTGCCTCGCCAACCCGAAGTGCGCCGGCTCGGCCGAGGTGCTCGCCGCGATCATCGAGCGGCGACAGTCAAGGGAGCAGACCGGTGGCTGAGCACAGCTTGAAAACCTGGCCCGAGCCGTTCGCCGCGGTGCTGGCAGGCGAGAAGACCCACGAGGTGCGCGTGAACGATCGCGGCTACGCGGTCGGCGACGTGCTGGAGCTGCGTGAGTGGCGGTTCATCGGCGACCGCGAGTGGAGCGAGGGGGCTGGCGGGCACTACACCGGTCGCTCCGTCCGCGTCGTCGTGACCCACATGACACGCGGCGGCTCGTTCGGCCTGCCCGAGGACCTGTGCGTGATGTCGATCCGAAAGGAGCAGCCGTGAGCGACAAGAACCCTTCCGTCCGCATCTACAGCGACCCCACCGTCTACGTGCTGAGCCACTCCGAGCTGCCGCCGGTCTACCGCGACGACCAGCGCCCGGACCCCGCCGAGGTGGCCTACTGGAGATTCGACGCGCTGCGGGCCGGCACCGCGAAGGAGTGCCGCGTCGACGAGACGACCAAGGCGCCGATGTCCGAGCGCGACGCGTTCAAGGCCGTCACGTCCGACCTCGTGGCGGCGGTGCGCGAGCTGCTCGACTTCGCCGAGGGCGTTGCGGCTGGCCACGACGTCCCGCAGTTCTTCCGCAACGAGGCGGTCAACGTCGGCAGGCTGCGCGCCGTGCTCGGCAAGGAGCAGCCGTGACCCGCCAACCGGTCGATCTGGATGCGCTGGAGCGAACTCTAGCGAACGCCAATGCGCGCGACTACGAGCTGGCCTGCGTCGAGTCTATCTGCGGCCTGATCGTCGAGCTGCGAGAGACTCGGGTCCGCGCCCTCGCCGCCGAGGCCCGTCTCGGCCGCCCGCTCATCGCGCCGGCCGGCCTGGGTCGCATCACCACCGCGCTGGCACGGCTGCTCCACGCGACCTACCTCGACGGCCCGCCCGACGAGGCGACCTGCGACGAGTGGCGCGATGTGGTCGCGGCGGCCAAGTCCGAGTACGACGGTCTGCTCCGCAGGCTGGCGGACGACGAGGCCCGTCTCGCGCAGGCGCCGGGGGACGATCCCGGCGCGGACGACAAAGATCCGCCGCACCGATGCGAGGCGTGTGGACTCGTCGGAGGCCACGCCGACGACTGCTCGGTGCATGTGCTGATCGACGACATCCGCGGCCTGCTCGGCAAGCCCGAGCCCGGCGCGGCGTCCTGTCGAGGCTGCAAGCACTACCGACTCCCCGGAGTCGGCGAGTGGAAGCCGCCGATGTGCCGCAAGGTCGGCAAGCCCGTCAACGGCCGGCCCGACTGGTGCCCCGGCTACGAGCCCGAGCCCGGCGCGGCGGGTGGAGGTGAGGTGTGAGGCCGCTCCGCGACACCGCGGTCCACTCCGTCGCGTTCGTCACCGACGGATCCTCGTGGTGGGAGGTCGACTTGATCGACCGAGACCAGCCGAACGACGAGCCGTGGGTCGGCCACATCCAGCCGGCTCACGTCGGGCCGATGCGGGGCAAGCTGCCTCCGGCCAATGAGGTTGGCGCGGACCCGGTCGAGATGCGGGCGGCAGAGTTGATCGCGTGGTTCAACGACTACGACGGCGACATCGTCAGCGACGCGTCCGACGGCGAGGACCACGGATGGGTGTCGAATCGCTTCAGCGTCGAGGAAGAGGTCGACGCTCCGGGATGGCTGGCCGGATGGCTCGCCGCGGAGGCGACGTCATGACCTCTGTCCGCCCCATCATCTACGCCGCCGCGCGCTGGTTCTTCATCGCCTCGGGCCTCCTCGGCGCCGCGATCATCTGGCACGCCACGTCCTGGCAGGGCCGGTTGATCGGGGCGGTGTACGTCGCGTCGGCGATCGGCGGGGCGTGGCTCGCGAGGCGGGTGCTGGGGATGGAGGGGGAGTGATGGGCCTCATCTACGGCACCGTCTGCGACGGCATCAGCGCCGTGTCGACCGCATGGGCTCCTCTCGGCATGAGATGCGCGTGGCGCTCGGAGATCGCCGAGTTCCCCGCCGCGGTTGCGCAGGCTCGTCATCCCGGAGCTCCAAACCTAGGCGACTTCACCAGGATCGGAAGCGATGCCCCCCCAATTGACGTTCTCGTTGGATGCACCCCCTGCCAGTCCTTTTCCGTCGCCGGAGGAAGAGCTGGACTGGATGACCCGCGTGGTCACCTGGCCGTCGAGTTTCTTCTCCTTGCTCGACGACTCGGCGCCCGCTGGGTGGTTTGGGAGAACGTGCCCGGCGTCTTTTCGGCTGACGACGGAGACGCCTTCGCGACCTTCCTCCGCCTCATGGTTGACTGCGGGTATGGCGTCGCGTGGCGAGTGCTGGACGCTCAAGGGTTCGGAGTTCCCCAGCGTCGTCGTCGAGTCTTCGCTGTCGGCCATCTTGGAGACTGGCGACCACCTGTCGCGGTACTTCTTGAGCGCCCGAGCATGCGCCGGGATCCTTGCGCGCGCGGCAAAGCGGGGACGTCGGTTGCCGCCCCTGCTAGAGTCGGCGCTGCTGGAGGCGTCGCGCACACGCTGACCGCGCACCACGGGCGTAACAGCGGCGAGGACGTCTACGCGCTCGGGTTCCACGCGACACAGGATCCGATCTCGTCCATCGAGAGGGCCCCGGCGATCTCGGCTGAGTCGACCGGGTCGGCGGCAGTGTTCGCGTTCGACCAGGCGCAGATCACGTCGAAGACAAACCGGGCCACCGTGTCGCCATTTGCGCCCGTGCCCACCGTGTCGGCCGAGTCGCGGATGACCATCGCTGGCGGCCTGCGACCTCGTCGCCTGACGCCGAGGGAGGTCGAGCGATGCTTCGGCTTCCCCGACGACTACACGCTCGTCAACGACGCCGACGACTCGCCGCGCTATGAGGCGCTCGGCAACTCCATGGCGGTGCCGGTCATGGCGTGGATCGGACGGCGCCTGCTGACCGTGGACGGGATCATGGCCGCACAGCGCAAGACGGAGGCCGCATGACCGACTGCACCCGCGACGACAGCACCGAGTGCGACTGCCCGCGCTGCGTCAGCAATGACGCCGCATGGGAGCGCGACCAGGGCTGGGACGATGACGGATGGGGATGGGGCGAGGCGTGCCCGTCCTGCGGCGAGCCGGACATGCTCGGCTGTGACCCGGCCTGCCCCGCTGCCGGCGAGCAGTTGATGGCGTACATGGAGGCCGAGCTCGCCGAGAGGAAGCCATGACCCCGCGCGACCCCCGCCGCCGCGCCAAGAAGCCAGCGCCGGTCCCGTCCCTCCGGGAGAACGGCCGGCGTGCTGGCCTGCCCAAGGACATGCGCGCGTGGGTGTTCAAGCGCGATCGGAACCGCTGCAAGAAGTGCGGCGCGAGGTCTGGGCTCGAGTGCCACCACATCGTCGAGGTCTACAAGGGCGGGCAGCACGACGTCGACAACCTCGACACCCTGTGTGAGGCGTGCCACGCGGAGTGGACTTGGAACGAGCCGGAGGGCGTGACCTACGCCGAGTGGATCCTGGTTCCGCCGGGCCGGTGGTTCGTCGCGATGCTCTGCCGGATGCGGCGCAACACGCCCGAGGGGATCTCGTTCCTGATGAACGCCGCGAAGATCACCGCCGTGGAGTTCTTCGGCCACGTCGACAAGATGCGGAAGGAGCGGCTGGGATGAGGCTAACCACCCGCGACCTCGACCTGATCCGCCTGCTGTTCCGCGACGAGCTTGCGCGCGCACTGCGCTCCGGGGGAACGTCTGGGAACGCCAGCCGCAGCCCCGGGGAGGAGTCTCCTCAGTGGCAAGGCAACGAACCGAACGAGTCCTCGGACCCTACTATGACCCCAAGCGCACGAAGCCCTATCGAGTCATCGTCGTCGGCGTTGACGACGCCGAGCCTGGAGCTCCCAGGAGAGGCGCCCGCCGCAAGCGGTCCGCGCCCGTCCGAAGTGTGGTCGCGTTTGCGACGGAAGCGGAAGCCCGGTCCTTCATCCGAGGCGCGCGCGACGAAGCGCAAGGCCGGACCGTGAACGACGCCGTGACCGAGTACATGAAGCACAAGCGGTCGCTGATCGGTGAGAAGTCGGCCACCACGCTCGAGTACCGCCTGCGTGGCCTGCTTCGCCTCGATGAGCGCGATGGCCTGCTGCGCACCATGACCGCAGCGCAGGCGGCCGACCTGTACACGCGCCGCGTCGCCGAGACCAAGGCCGACACCCACCGCTCCGAGCTCAACGCGGCCAAGTCGTTCGTCGCGTGGTGCATCAAGCAGAAGTGGATCAGGGCGAACCCGTTCGCCGAGGTCGAGCCGGTCGGGAAGCGGTCGGCTGGTAAGCCGCAGCTCCGTGTCAACGAGGCGCGCAAGTTCGTCGACACGGCGCTCGGCGAGGGCAGCAACGCCGGTCTCGCCGCGGCCTGTGCGGTGTTGATGGGCCTCGGTCCGTCCGAGGTCACCGATCGCGTCGTGCGCGATGTCGACGACGACGCTCGGCTGTGGTGGATCGACTTCGGCAAGACCAAGAACCGTCGCCGCCACATCATCATCCCCGAGGCGCTACGCCCACGGCTCCGCCAGCTCGTGAAGGGCAGGGCAGGGGACGCGCCGCTGTGGGGCGATGTCGATCGGCACTGGCTCGGCTACCACGTGCCGCGCCTGTGCAAGCTGGCCGGGGTCCAGCGGGTGACGCCGCATGGACTCCGCGGCCTGCACTCGACCCTGTCGGTCAAGGCCGGGATCGAGGTTGAGCACGTCGCCCGCCAGCTCGGCCACGGCGGACCGACCGTGACCCGTCGCCACTACATCGCGCCCGGAGTCGAGGCTGAGGCCGGCCACGAGCGCGCCCTGACCGTGATTGAGGGCGGCCGGTCGTGATGTCCGCCGTGGGAACGCATGGGCTACTTGCGTTCCCACGCGCCGCCAACCCATACTCCCTGAACCTGCAACCCAGCGGATTTCTTCGTGCGCGGAGGGGGACTCGAACCCCCACGGTGTTACCCACTAGCCCCTCAAGGTATGCCCGCCCGTCGACGATCGTACCTCAAGCGTTCCCGAGAGCTGAGGCTGGCGCGCGATCGTTGATGAAATCGTGGGAACGCGAGAGGGTAGGGGGGGGCGCGCGAAGGGCCGTCGCCGACGAGGAGGACCCGTGCCGCCTAACCCCGACATCCACCCCGACCGCGACCGCAACGGAGTGCCGTGGTGCTCCGACTCCTGCCCGCAGCACGACGGCAAGCGGTGCAGAATCCTCGGCTACCGATCGGACGCCGTCTGCGTTCCGGCGGTCGTCGAGCTCGCCAGGATCGCCGCCGGCCTCTCCCCGGCTCGCGTCGGGGGTGGGCGGTGAGCGCCTGGTGGTCGCGCCGCGACATGCCGGCCCCGCCGCGCCCCGAGCCCAGGCCAGACGGGCGCGTGGTGTGCCTGATCTGCGGAGGCGGGCCGTTCAAGGCTCGTGCGGACGGTCGCCCGTGGCGCCACCGCGCCGGCTGCTCGTGGAGCTGGGATGCCCAGGCGCGGCGCTGGGTCGCCCGCTCTGGCCAGCCGACGCCGGTCACGCCGTGCCGCGTGTGGCAGTCGGCGCGCCGCGAGGGCGGGCGGTGCGTGCTCACGGGCTGGATGGACGAGATCAGTGCGCGGCGATTCGCGCGCCGGGTGGGAGGCGAGGTGGAGCGCAACGAGCAACAGGCCGGCGACGGCCGAGGAGAGACGAGATGACCGACCGAATCCGCTACCTGACCGTCGTGCTGGAGGCGGACATCCGCACCGACGACATCGAGTCAACCGTCGAGGCCATCAAGCACATCCGCGGCGTGGCCAGCGTGGAGCTGGGCAAGCCGGTGGACATGACCGATCGACTGGCCCGCGACCACGCTCGGCGCGAGATCCGCGAGCAGGTGATCGCCATCCTCTACCCGGAGAACAAGCCGTGAGCTTCATCGACCCCGACTTTCGGCAGCAGCTAGCCGCGGACACACGGGAGCGTCAGGCCAAGGATCGAGCCGGCGACGCCACCACCGGCGACTACCGAACCTTCGCCCTGACCGAGGCCGACGTCGGTCTGCTCGACGCCGTGGCCAGACTCAACGGCACGCACGGCCCGTGGCGGTACCCGCGCGACCCGGTGAGCCCCAGTGACGGCCAGGTCGCCTCGCTATTCGGCGCCGTGTGGCTGGTCCTCGGCGAGCGCCACGGGTTCAACCCCTCGTCCGCGGCGCCTCACCCGGACGGAGGCGCGCGAGTGCTGGCCAAGGCCGCCGTGAGGATGCGGTGAGCGACCTCGCCACCACCTGCGCCGACCTCATCCGTCTCGCCGCGGAGGCGACGCCGGGGCCGTGGGAGGAGACCTGCGGCGACGCGGTGTCGGCGTTCAGGCCGGAGGACGAGCGGTTCATGGTGTTCGCCCGCACTGCCGCCCCCCAGCTCGCCGCGCTGGTTGCCGCCCTCCTGCCCGAGATCGAGCGGCTGCGCGAGGCGATGGCGTGGGACGAGTGCGGGCGAAGGCCACCAAGCGCATCTCAGGCCGCCGCCGGATCCCTCCTCGCCGCGTTCGATCGGGTCGCAAAACCGTAGGAGTGTCGCGCACTTGCGAGAATCGTACAGGCCATGTCGATTTAGACTTGCGCGCGCAAGGTGACGTGTGTATAGATACTAGTCATGAACGACGCGAACGCGGCCCAGATCGAGAAGCGGATCGAGAAGCTGGCGGCGAGGATTGCCAAGGTCGAGGTGCTGGTACACCTCGGCGCCACGGAGGGCGAGCGGGCTGCGGCTGCGGCGCGGTTCAGGGAGATGGCTCGCGAGTTCCACCGCCTGATCCGGCGCTGACCGGCCCGCCGGTCCCGAGGCTCGCGGCGCTCGCAGCACCACGCCGACCATGGACCAATCAAAAGGAGAAACGAAAATGGAATCAGATGTCCCATCTCGCGAAAAAATCTCGTCCCTGGCTGATGCGGCCGTAGCCCTAGGCGCCGTCGAGGGCTACGACGACACCCCGGGAGGGGATCTGCGGGCGCCATATGACGCCACGGATGCGTGCCGGGACGCAGTCGCGGCCTACCGTCGGGCAGTGCGGCGTAGGCACTCGTGGGTCTATGGACCCGAGCGTCGGTATTACTACGATCGGGTGGACTAGTCGTGAGATCCGTCGTGACCTCCCCGCCCCCCAAGCGCGGGCGCGGCCGGCCTCCGGGCGAGCTCTCGCCCGAGTACCAGGAGGTCGTGCGCCTGTACGACGCCGGCGTGGCGCCGGTCCAGATCGCCGCCCAGCTCGGCCGCACCAGGTCGTGGGCCAACTCGGCGGTCCAGTACCTGCGCAGCCGCGGCGCGATCGACCGCGATCACCACGTCGCCGCGCCGCCGCGGCCGCCCAGGCGGCGTACGGGACGCAGGTCGAGATCGAGATCCCCGGCCGCCTGGGCTGGCACACGGTGCTCGACCTCGCCGACGCCCGCGAGGCGATCGAGCAGCTGGCCGTCGAGAGCGACGGCCCCACCGCCCGCACCTGCGAGCGCCTGCTCGAGCGCGGCGACCTGACCGACCCCCAGGACCGCGCGCTCGTCATGATCCTGGGCCAGATCGTCGACACCGCCGCCCGCGACCTCGACGGCGAGTGGGTCGCCGACGACGAGTGACCCGGCGCTGACCGGCCCGCCGGCCCCGAGGCTCGCGACCTCGCAGCGCACCACGACCCCGACGAGGGCCGCTCCGTCGAGATGGCCTCGACGGCAACATCAGGAGATCGCCATGTCGACCACCCGTATCCGCCGCATCGCTCCGAGCAACCGCGCCACCGGCGGCCTGTGCGCCATCTGCGACGCCCATGCGACCACCTGGCACCGCACCGGCCTCGCCGCCGGCGGGCTGACCGTCGCGGGCCGCGCCTGTGCTGACCACGAGCAGGAGGTGGTCAGCGGTCTCGTCCGCCTCACGGCCGAGGACCTGGCCCGCCTCACCCCCCGCCATCGTCGCGCTGCCCGGGCCGCCTCCGCGCTGCGCCGCGCCGACCGGCTCGACGGGTACGCTCGCGGCTGGCGCCGCCACAGCGCCGGCCTCCAGGGCGCGTCCAGTCTCACGCACACCTGCGCGATCGCCGGTGCGGTGTGCGGCCGGGAGTCCGGCGCGCTCCGCGACCTGGCCGCCGCCCTGACCGCCGCCCTGACCGCCTGACCCCCCGCGCTGACCCGCAGAGGGCACCGGGCTCGCGCCCCGGCAGCGCACCGACGCCCGCCACGAGCGGGCATCCCGTCGACACGGCGTCGACGGCACCATCGGAGATCATCATGTCCATCGCCAAGAACATCGCGCGCGCCGCCCGTCGCACCCTCGGCCGCCCGGCTCACCGCCACGGCCCTCGCGATTGGGCCGCTTGGGACGCTGTCGCCCGCGCTGCTGCCGAGCACGGACTCCACGGGCAGTTGCTCGGCTACGTCACCGGCGCGCGCAGCCTGACCGATATGGCGCGGGCATACGTCTGCCGCTACGTCCAGGCGTATGGTCCCGTCGGCGACCTGATCGACGTCGGGGCGCACATCGGCAGCCGAACGCCCATCGTTGTCGCGATCACGGAGGTGGCGTGATGGACACCGTGATCACCTACCGAGGTATCCGCCTCCGGCGCTCCGCCGAGACCGGCCCGCGCGGCGGCGTCCGCTACCTCTACCAGTGCGTCGACGCCTCGCCGACCTGGGGCTACTGGTACTCTAGCGCCGTGCAGGCTGCGCGCGAGAGCGGGTCGACTGACCGCCCCGTGCTCTAATCACAGCCCCCAGGATCGCCATGGCCACCACACGAGATCCATCTCGCACCGCCCGGTACATCCTCCAGCAGGCCGGCATGGCCGCGCCGAGGACCCCTCCCATCGACGAGCTAGCGACGCTTGCGCACGCGTACCTCGATGGCGCGCCGGCAGCGCCTGCCAGCGCGACCGATGAGCGCGACCGCCTCGCGGACGGCGACGTCCTGTACGTCAGCGACGCCGCGGCCCGGCAGTTCGCCGACGCCGAGCGGATCGTCTCGGTCGAGCAGGCGCGGCGCCGACTGACCGAGTTGCTGATCGACGCGACCCAGCACCGGGATGACCTATCACGCTGGCGCGCGCGGTCGCGCTCGAGCGCGCTCGACATCACGGCTCGAGTCGCCATCGAGGGCCGACTCCTCGTCGTGACCCATGTCGAGGTGCGCCCGCTCCGCAGTAGCGGAGGTGACCCGGACCGTCCGTCGAGGCGCCGTGGCTAGACAGCGGCCCCGGTCCGGTGCTAGCGTCGTTGACGTCGGGGCGGCGGCCCCATTGAAGGAGCGCCAGCGGGATGCACTCTGCGCCCACGGCACTTCCGCCGGGCAACCGGCGGCCCCATTGAAGGC